>BNJV01000898.1_pt1 | contig 69997 bp, 109 predicted proteins | sample 8540591 | NCBI WGS metagenome assembly BNJV01 (sample SAMD00202457, study PRJDB9452) | human saliva metagenome | host: Homo sapiens
TGACTAAATGAGCATCTATTTGTTGTATAGTATCTAGTGCAACACCAACAACAATGATTATTCCTGTTCCACCAAAAATAAACTGGAAGTCCCAGAGAGTAAATATTACATATGGTAGTATAGAGATTACTGCTAAGAATAATCCTCCACCCCATGTAATTCTTGAAGCAACACCTTCAAGATATTCTACTGTTTCTTCCCCTGGTCTAATTCCAGGTATAGTTCCTCCACTTTGTCTTAAGTTTTCTGCAACCTTTTCAGGATCAAAAACTAAAGCTGTGTAGAAAAATGAGAAGAACATTATTACTAAAGCATACAATATCATATATACTGGGTGATTTTTGCCCAAATATTATAGATAAAGTTGTTTTTTTAATTGTAAGTCTGAAGGAAGAGCATTAACTATTACTCCAGGAATTAACATAAATACAGATGCAAAGATTACAGGCATTACTCCTGCTGTATTAAGTCTTAACGGAATAAAAGATTTTTCTCCTATTCCACTTTTTGAGCTAAATCCTTTTCCAACATAATGAATAGGAATTTTTTTCTTTGCCCAAGTTGAAATAATACTATTCCAGCTATTGTTATAGTAGCAAGGAATGCTACCAATACAAAATAAAGGAATTAAGAATTTATCTCCTTGCATTTTTTTGAACTGTTTGTATAACACTTGAAGGAGCTCTTGATATTACATTTAAGAATATAATAAGTGAAACTCCGTTTCCTATTCCTTTGACAGAAATTTGTTCTCCTACCCACATTAAGAATACAGTTCCAGCTGTTAGTGTAGTTATTGTTCTTACAAAAAAGCTTATTCCTGGATTATAAACAAGTCCAACAGATTGTAGCCAAAGACAAACTCCAGCTCCTTGAATAATAGCAAGTGCTATTGTCAAGTATCTTGTCCATTGAGTTATTCTATTTCTTCCAGATTCCCCTTCTTTTTGAATTTCTTCAAGTTGAGGAATAATAGATACAAGTAAACTTACAACTATTGACGCATTAATGTAAGGGATAATCCCTAATGAGAATATAGATATTCTTGTGAAGGCTCCTCCAGAAAACATATTTATATAGCTAAGTACGTCACTTTTAGAAGCCATCGAAGCAAGTCTATCTACATCTACACCAGGAGCAGGAATTAAAGTTCCTACTCTGGCAACCAAGAACATTAATAATGTGAAAATAATTCTTTCTCTAAGTTCAGGAATTTTTTTACTATACTACTTAATCTAGAGCTAAATTTCTCCATTAAAGTCATATATACACCTACCTCAGATTAATATTATTTATTACTTTCTGCTCTTTTCAAAACCTTTAACTTCAACTATTTCAACTGTTCCACCTTTTTGCTTCAATAGCAGCTTGAGCTGATTTAGATATTTTTATGTACTTTAACAGTTAATTTTTGTTAAGTTCTCCATTTCCTAAAACTTTGATTCCGTCTCTTACTTTTTTTGATTAAGAATTTATTGAATAAAGTTTCTAAAGTTACTTCTTCTCCATCTTCAAAGTTATCATTTAATAAACTTAAAGATATAACTGTATATTCTTTTTTTGAATATAGCGTTTGAGAATCCTCTTTTTGGAACTCTTCTATAGATAGGCATTTGTCCACCTTCAAAGTAAGGTTTTACTCCTCCACCTGCTCTTGAATTTTTGACCATTGCTACCTTTTCCAGCTGTTTTTTTCCCCAACCAGATGAGTTTCCTCTTCCTATTCTTTTTTCTGTTCTTTTTAGGAACTGAAGGTGTTAATTCATTTAGTTTCACTATGCTTGCACCTCCTCAATTTTTAACAAATAAGAAATTTGAGCTAATTTCCCTTTTAATTCAGGTGTTTCATTATGTTCTACAACATCATGCATCTTCTTAAGCCCTAGTGACTTTGCAGTCGCTATGTGATTAGGCTTTCTTCCGATTATGCTTTTTACAAGCTCTATTCTAAGTCTTGCCATTTCATCTTCCTCCTAGCTTAAGATATCCTTAACTTCTAATCCTCTTAAAGCTGCTATTTCTTCAGCAGTTCTAAGTAATTTTAATGCTTCCACAGTAGCTCTTGCTACATTATGTTTATTTCTTGACCCTTTAATTTTAGTTAAAATGTCATGAACCCCAACTAATTCTAATATTTCTCTTGAAGCAGAACCAGCTATTACTCCAGTCCCTTCATATGCTGGTGCCATCCATAAAGTAGTTGCTCCCCATCTTCCTGTAATTTCATGAGGTATTGTATTATTCTTTTAAAGATATCTTTACGATATTCTTTTTTTGCAGCTGCAATAGCTTTTCTTATAGCATCAGGAACTCCGTTTGCTTTTCCTAGTCCTAATCCTATTTTTACCTTCTCCATCTCCAACAGCAGCTAATACTGAGAAAGATATTGTTCTTCCTCCTTTAGTTGTCTTAGAAACTCTAGATATCTTCAATAATTTTTCTTGATATTGATTATCTTCTCTGTTCAACAAGTGAAATCCTCCTCTCTCTAGAAATTAGAAGCTTAATCCAGCTTCTCTAGCCGCTTCTGCAAGAGCCGCTACTCTTCCTGTATATTTATATCCTGATCTATCGAAAACGATAGCATTTATTCCTTTTTCTTTAGCTCTTTCAGCTATTGCTTTACCAATGGCTTTTGCCGCTTCAACGTTTCCACCATTAGCAATACTTCCTTTTAATGCTTTATCTATTGTAGATGCAGATACTAGAGTAACTCCATTTACATCGTCGATTAATTGAGCAAAAATGTTAGTATTTGATCTAAAAACTGAAAGTCTAGGTCTTTCTGGAGTTCCAGAAATCTTATTTCTTATTGACATTTGCTTTTTTTGTCTTGACGCTTTTCTATCAACTTTCTTAAACAACTGTCTTACCTCCTTTTTAAGCTATTTTAAGACTTTTTTTACCTTCTTTTCTTCTAATATGTTCATCAGCATATTTAACCCCTTTACCTTTTATATGGTTCAGGTGGTCTCTTAGCTCTTATATTAGCTGCAACTTGACCTACTAATTCTTTTTCGATTCCATCTATATGAATAGTAGTATTCTTTTCAACAGTAAAAGTAATTCCAGGTATTTCATCTATGATTACTGGATGAGAAAATCCTAAAAGATATTTCTAATCCTTTTTCCTTTAGCTGCTGCTCTATATCCTACCCCTACTAAAGTAAGAGTTTTTTTCTGTATCCTTCAGAAACTCCTTTAACCATGTTGTTGATTAAAAGCTCTAGTAGTTCCGTGTATTGATCTTATGAATGGTTCATCATTAGGTCTTTCGAATGTAATGTGACCATCTTCTAATTTTTATAGTTATATTTTTTTATTAAATTCTTTTAGTTAATGTACCCTTTGGTCCTTTTACAGTAACAACATTGTCTTTTACTGAAAAAAATCAACTCCAGAAGGCACAGCTATAGGTTTTTTTACCTACTCTTGACATTAATGTACACCTCCTAAGTTTTTTTATTACCATACAAATGCAAGGACTTCTCCACCAACTTTTTTTCAGCTCTAGCAACTTTATCTGTAATAACCCCTTTTTGAAGTTGAAACTATTGCTATTCCAAGTCCAGATAGAACTCTTGGCATATCTTCCACTGAAGAGTAAACTCTTCTTCCAGGTTTAGATATTCTCTTTAATCCTTTTTATAACTCTTTCTTTTTCCTGCATATTTTTAAATAAACTCTTATACTTTTTCTTATTTTTCTTCATCAGTAACAATTTTGAAATTAGAAATATATCCTTGCTCTTTTTAAGATTTCAGCAATTCTTTTCTTTCATCTTTGAGTGAGGTATATCTACTTTTTTCATGCATAACTGCATTAGCATTTCTTACTCTTGTTAACATATCAGCAATTGGATCTGTTAAATACATCTATTTAAATCCTCCTTCCTTTGATTAATTACCAAGATGATTTTTTTACACCAGGTATAAGTCCAGCACCTGCAAGTTGTCTAAACTTAACTCTTGATATTCCGAATTCTCTCATAAATCCTCTTGGTCTACCATCTAATTGACATCTATTTCTTTTTTTCTAACAACTGAAGAATCTTTTTGGTAATTTGTTTAATTCAAACATAGCTTCCATATCTCCAGCAGCGATTCTTTTCTTTAATTCAGCTCTTTTTTCAGCATATTTGTCAACAAGTTTTGCTCTTTTAACATCTCTTGCGATCATTGACTTTTTCGCCATCTACTTTAACCTCCCTACAATTACTTCTTGAAAGGCATTCCAAAAGCCTTTAGTAATGCTCTTCCTTCTTCATCTGTTTTTGCAGAAGAAACCATAGTGATAGACATTCCTAAAAAGTTTTTTTCAACTTTATCAAAAATCTATTTCAGGAAATACTAATTGGTCTCTCAATCCTACTGAATAATTTCCTCTTCCATCAAATGAGTTGCTTGGAACTCCTTCGAAGTCTCTAACTCTTGGAAGAACTACATTTACTAATCTATCTAAGAAATCATACATTCTTTCTTTTCTTAAAGTAACTTTTGCACCAATAGGCATTCCTTCTCTTAATTTGAAACCAGCTTCAGATTTTTTTAGCTTTTTTCTCAATAATGGTTTTTTGTCCAGTGATTAAAGTTAAATCTGCCATAGCAGCATCCATTAATTTAGAGTTTTGAGTAGCTTCTCCAACTCCCATATTAACTATGATCTTTTTCTAGTTTAGGACAATCCATGATATTTTTTTAATTTCTAATTCTTTCATTAATTTAGGAACCACTACTTCATTATAGAATTTGTGGTATCTTGAAACATATTTATCCACTTATGCTTTCCTCCTTTCTTATATTATTTCTCCAGATTTTTTTGAAACTCTTACTTTTTTTCCATCTCTAACTTCATATCCAACTCTTGTTGGTTGTTTGAGTCTTTTCATCAAACAGCATAACTTTTTGATGAGAAGATTGCAGCTTCTTTTTGTACAACTCCACCTTGTGGGTTCACTTGAGATGGCTTTTAAATGTTTTTGTTACTATATTTATACCTTCTACGATTATTTTTTTCCTTTTTTTAGGGAAAAACTCTTAGAACTTTACCTGTTTTTCTTTTTATCTTTTTCCAGATATTACATAAACTATATCTCCAGTTTTTTTACATGTAATGATTCAGGAACAAATTTAATTTTAGGTCTAGCCATGTTTTCTTATAAGCCTCCTCTCTCATTATATAACTTCTATTGCTAGAGATAAGATTTTCATAAAGTTTCTTGCTCTTAATTCTCTTGCAACTGGTCCGAATATTCTTGTTGCTTTTGGTTCGTTGTTATTGTTTATTACAACTCCAGCATTATCATCGAATTTTATATATGAACCATCGTCTCTTCTAGTTTCTTTTCTTGTTCTTACTATAACAGCCTTTACGACATCTCCCTTTTTAACGTTACCACCAGGGATAGCTTCTTTAACTGATGCCACAACAATGTCACCAATTCTTCCAAATCTCTTTTTAGATCCTCCTAAAACTCTTATTACCATAAGTTTTTTAGCCCCTGAGTTATCAGCAACATTAAGGATAGTTTGTTGTTGTACCATTAAAATATCCTCCTCTCACTAAATGTGATTATCTTGCCTTTTTCTATGATTTCTACTAGTCTCCAATTTTTATCCTTAGATAAACGTCTAGTTTCCATTATTCTTACTTTATCTCCTACTTGAGCTACATTTTTCTTCATCATGAGCTTTTAAATTTAGTAGTTCTTTTTACTCTTTTTCTTGTATATAGGATGAAGTATCATTGTTTCTATAGCAACAACTATCGTTTTTTTCCATTTTGTCAGAAACAACTATTCCTTCTCTTACTTTTTCTTTCGTTTCTCAAGATTAACCTCCTCTTTATATATTAAAGAAATTATTATCTTTCATTTAAGATAGTGTTGATTCTTGCAATTTCTCTTCTAACTTCTCTTATTTTTAGCTGTATTAGTTAGTTGACCTAATGAAAGTTGGAACTTCAAGTTGAATAATTCTTCTTTTTAGCTCTTTACACTTAACAACTAGGTCTTCACTAGTCATTTCTCTTATTTCTTTAGCTCTCATTAGTTTTCACCACCATTTTCATTTTCTTCTCTTTTAACAACTTTACATCTGATTGGTAATTTCATAGCTGCTTTTTCTTAAAGCTGCTTTTAGCTTTTTCTTCAGTTACTCCTGAAACTTCGAATAATATTCTTCCAGGTCTTACTACTGATACCCAACCTTCAACGTTTCCTTTACCTTTACCCATTCTCACTCCAGCAGGTCTTGCTGTGATTGGTTTGTCAGGGAATATTCTTATATATGTTTTCCCTTCTCTTTTAAATGTTCTGTTGATAGCAACCCGACAAGATTCTATTTGTCTGTTTGTTATCCAAGATGGTTCAAGAGCTTGTAATCCATAATCTCCAAAAGCAACAAAGTTACCTTTATGAGCTGCCCCTTTCATTCTACCTCTGAACATTTTTTTCTGTGTTTTTGTTCTCTTTGGCATCAACATAATTAAGCTTCCCTCCTTCTTTCTTACTAGGAAGAACTTCACCATGGAATATCCATACTTTTAATTCCTAAAGCTCCGTAAGTTGTGTGAGCTGTTGCTACTGCATAATCTATGTCTGCTCTTAATGTATGTAAAGGAACTTTTCCTTCAACTGCCCATTCAGATCTAGCAATTTCAGCACCATTTAATCTTCCTGAAATCATTACTTTTTATACCTTTAACTTCTGGAGATTTCATAGATCTTGATATAGCTTGAGTCATAGCTTTTTTTGTAAGCTATTCTCTTTTCGATTTGAGCAGCTATCGATTCTGCAACTAATACAGCATCTCCATTTAAGTCTTTTTATTTCTTGTACTTTAACAGTTACTTTTTTTACCTGTTAATTTTTTTCAAGTTTTTGCTCTAAGTGCATCTATTTCAGCACCTTTTTCTTCCAATTATTAATCCTGCTTTTTCCAGTATGTATATGTACAACTACTTGTGAAGGAGATGTTCTTTCGATTCTTACCTTAGAAATCCCTGTATGGAAGTAGTTTTTTTCTTTATAAATTCTTTTATTTGCACATCTTCATGGAAGTATTTTTACATACTCTTTTTTTATCTGCATACCAATTAGAATCCCAAGCTCTTGTAATTCCAAGTCTTAGTCCTCTAGGGTCTACTTTTTGTCCCACAGTTTTACCTCCTTAATCTTATTTTTCAGATACTGCCACTGTTATATGAGCAGTTGGTTTTCTGATTATATCAGCTCTTCCCATTGCTCTAGGCATAACTCTTTTTTTAAAACTGGTCGTGATTTATCATTATAGTTGACACTACTAATTTTTTTCTTCATCCATTTTTGAAGTTATTTGTTGCATTTGCTACTGCTGACATCAAAGTTTTTCTTTTATAATTCTAGCAGCTTTTTTTGTTTGTAAATTCTAGAATATCTAATGCTTCTAGTGCTGATTTACCTCTCACTAAGTCAGCTACTAATCTAGCTTTTTCTAGGGAGATAGTCTTACGAATCTAGTTATTGCTTTAGCTTCCACTAGTCCATCCTCCTTCTTTTTAATGAATTTTTATTTTTTTCTTCTTATCTACACCATGTCCGTGATATGTTCTAGTTGGTGCAAATTCTCCTAATTTATGTCCTACCATTTGTTCAGTTACGTGAACTGGTATATGTTTTTTTCCGTTATATACTCCAAAAGTTAATCCTATAAAATTTGGGAATATTGTAGATCTTCTTGACCAAGTTTTGATAACAGCTTTTGTTGTTGTTAGAAGCAACTGCTTCTTCAACTTTAGCCATTAAGTGATGGTCACAAAAAGATTCTTTTTTTAATGATCTTGCCATTACTAATTAGCCTCCTCTCGCAAATTATTTTTTTCGTTTCTTCTTCTTACGATAAATTTGTCAGAAGTCTTTCTTCCTCTTGTTTTAATACCAAGTGCTGGTTTTCCCCAAGGTGTTAAAGGTGATTTTTCTTCCAACTGAGTTCTTTCCTTCTCCTCCACCATGTGGGTGATCTACTGGGTTCATTACAGCTCCTCTTACGTGAGGTCTTTTTCCCATGTGTCTAGCTCTTCCAGCTTTACCGATACTTACTAAGTTGTGTTCTGAATTTCCAACTTCTCCAACAGTTGCCATACATTCACCATGTATTAATCTTAATTCTCCTGAAGGTAATTCAACGTGGCAGTAAGTTCCTTCTTTAGCTACAAGTCTTGCAGCAGTTCCAGCAGATCTTACTAATTGTCCACCTTTACCTTTTTTTGAAGTTCGATATTGTGAATTTGAACCCCAACTGGCATATCTTTTAATTTAAGTGCATTTCCAGGTTTGATATCAGCTTTGCTTCCAGCAGAAACTATATCTCCTTTTTTTAAGCCCTTTAGGAGCTAGTATATCTTTTTTTCTCCATCAAAATAGAATAATAAAGCTATATTTGCTGATCTGTTAGGGATCATATTCTATTGTTGCAACTCTTGCAGGAACATCTAATTTATTTCTTTTTGAAATCTATAATTCTGTATAATCTTTTTGTGTCCTTTTTTTGTCTGTCTCTACAAGTTCTGTGACCATAATTATCTCTACCATACGCTGATTTTTAGAGGTACAGTTAAAGATTTTTTTCAGGTCTTACTTTATCTAATTCATCATTTACTATTCTAGACATATGTCTAGTACCATTAGTAATTGGTTTCATTTTTCTAATAGCCATTTTTTTATTTTTCCTCCATTGACCTATATATATCTTTAAGCTTCTTATACTTCTTTGAAGTAAGTTATTGTGTTTTCTTTAGCTAATTTAACAATTGCTTTTTCTTAGCTTGAGTCTTATAAAGTCTCATACCATGTCTTTTTAGTAATTGGTTTTTTTGTTTATTGTAGCTACATCTTCAACTTTCACATTGAATATAGTTTCTATAGCTTTTTTTATTTCTATTTTTATTAGCTTTTTGGATGTACTTCAAAAGTATACTTATTGTATTCTTTTCTTAAAAGTTCTGTTTTTTTCTGTAACAACAGGCTTTTTGATTATATCGTAAACATTCATTATCCTAGTACCTCCTCTACAACAGCTAATGCTTCTTTAGTAAGAATTACTTTTTTCTTGTTTTAGTAACCAGTAAACACCAATTTCATTTGGTTGTAAAAATTACTGCGTTTTTCTAAGTTTCTTGCTGACAAGTATAAATTGTAATCTTTTATTAAATCTCCTACTACGAATAGTTGTTTTTTTGTTTTTGCATCAACTTTATTTACTAATTCTACTATCACTTTTTGTTTTTAGGTGTGTCTATTCCATCATAGTCTAACACTAATACATTTCCAGCTGCTACCTTTGCAGATAAAGCTGATCTTAATGCTAGATTTCTAACTTTTTTATTAACTTTCTTTTCATATGATCTTGGATGAGGACCAAATGTAACTCCTCCACCTACCATATGAGGTGCTCTTATTGAACCTTGTCTTGCTCTACCAGTACCCTTTTTGTTTGAAAGGTTTTCTTCCTCCACCTCTAACCATTGCTCTAGTCTTAGTAGAAGCTGTACCTTGTCTAGCAGCTGCTAATTCAGCAGTAAGTACTTCATGAAGAACTACTTTATTTGGCTCAATCCCAAACACTGCATCATTAACTTCAAGAGTACCAGTTTGATCTCCTGCTAAGTTATATACGTTTAAAACTGCCATTGTTTTCCTCCTCTTTCTACTATCCTATTACTTTCTTCACAGCTGGTTTAATTACTAAATAACTGTTTTTAGCTCCAGGAACTGCTCCTTTTATTAAAAGTAAGTTGTGTTCAACATCAACTTTAACTACTTTTAAGTTTTGAACTGTTACTGTTGCGTTTCCGTGTTGTCCTGCCATTCTTTTACCTTTTAGAACTTTACCAGGCCAACTTGACATCCCTATTGATCCACCAAGTCTGTGGTTTCTTGAAACCCCGTGTGAAGCTCTATTTCCACCAAATCCGTGTCTTTTCATAACACCAGATGTTCCTTTACCTTTTGAAGTTCCTGTGATATCTACATATCCAACTTCTGCTAGAACATCAACTTTGATTTCTTGTCCTAATTCATATCCTTCAACTGTTTCAACAGCTAATTCTCTAACGAATCTTTGAGGTTTAACCCCAGCTTTGTTGAATATTCCCATTAAAGGTTTTGTAGTGTTTTTTTCTTTCTTTTCATCAAATCCTAATTGTAGTGCTACATATCCATCTTTTTCTTCAGTTTTTCTTTTTGAAGAACAAAGTTAGGACCAGCTTCTACAACTGTTACTGGAACGAATTTTCCATCTTCAAAAATTTGAGTCATTCCAATTTTCTTTCCTAAAATTCCAGACATTTTTAACCTCCATCAAATAATATATTGGTTGATACAACCTACCCTTGTGGTTCTATTTTTTACCGCAAGAATAAAATCAACTTGTACTATTCTGTAAGTATGATGCTCACGCATCATCTCCCATAAATAAATACCAAGAATAGAATTAAACTTGTTTAATTTCTATTCCTACACCAGCTGGTAAGTGAACTGATGTTAACGAACTAATAGCCTTATCTGTAGAATTTACTAATTCTATCATTCTTCTGTGCACTCTCATTTCGAATTGCTCTCTTGAATCTTTATTAACATGCACTGATCTTAAAACTGTATACTTTCTGATTTTTGTAGGTAAAGGCATAGGCCCTGCTACAGTTGCTCCACTTTTCTTTGCAGCCTCAGCTATTCTTTTTGCTGATTCATCAAGTAAAGTATAATCGTATGCTTTTAAATAGATTCTTAATTTGTTAGAAGCCATTTATATATTGCACCTCCTTTAAATTAACTACATAAGATAATTCTTATGCACTCTAAAGAGTATATCACTAACTTTTTTTAAAAAAATCAAAGATTTTTTTAAAATATTTATTATTTTTTTATTTTATTTAAATTTAAGATTTAGATTGATTTTTGTTAATATATTGTATTATTATAATAACAATTTTTTTATTTTATTACATATTTTTTTGGAGGTATTTTTTTATGAAAAAGATTTTTTTCTATTCGTATTAATGTTATTTGCTTTTCGTCGCTTGTTCTAGTACACAATTTATTCATGATGCTAAACCTATTACAAAGGATGAAAAAAACTGTACTTATCCAATATTTTTCCAACTGACTTTGAAATTGACTTAGAAAAGGCTTTAGAAAATAATTTTTTTGGAAGGTTTCTGTAGTTTCAAATAAAGACACTTCTTCACCATCTTTAAAATCAAATTTTTGCAATTACTTGTGAATCATTATATCCTGATTATTTAGGAACTCATCAAGGAGTTATTAAATTCTCAGATTTAAGAACTGGTAAAAAGAATAGCTGTTTACAAATTTAAAGTAGCTACTAAGAGTGGAATTATAGAAAATATAATTAAAACTATGGATTCTATCCCAGGTGCTGCTGCTTATACAAATTCTACAACTGTAACAAAAACCAGCAGTAAAATAATAAAATATAAAAGGATTTTTAAACTTTTCATTAAAGTCTAAAAATCCTTTTTTTAAATTTCTATTCCTGATATCTCTATCAACTTTTTTGTGTACTCTTTCTCAGGTTTAGAAAAGATTTTTTTCTTTTAGTTCCACTTTCAATTATTTCTCCATCTTTTTATAATTAAAAAGTCTATCAGAAATTTTTCTTCACTACATTTTATATCATGACTTATGAATAGGTAGGATATTTTTTTATTCTCTTTTAATTTTTTTGAAAAAGTTCTAGTATTTGGATTTGTGTCAAAGCATCTAATGCTGTTAAGATTTCATCTGCTATTATCAGATTTGGTTTAACTGCCACTGCTCTAGCTATTCCCACTCTCTGTCTCATTCCACCAGATAATTCATGTGGATATTTATTTAACACTTCTTTATCTAAGCCCACTTCATTTAATATACTAAGTAAATACTCATCTAAATTTTTCTTTCTTTTTAGAATTTTTTTGATAAATTACTCCTTCAGCAATTATATCTCTTATCTTGTATTTTTGGATTCAAGCTGCTATATGGACTTTGAAAAATCATCTGTACTTTTCCATTGATTTGAACCTGTCCCTCAGCCTTTAATAGACCAACTATTATTTTTAGATATACTTGTTTTTTTCCACTACCTGATTCTCCTATAAGACTAACAACTTCTCCCTCTTTTATATCAAAATTAATATCTTTTTAATTTAAAAACCCCTTTCAAAAGTTTTTATTCAAATTTTTTTATTGATAATATTTCTTCCATAATTCTCCTTTAATCAGCAGTTGCAGCCTTAATTAATAATTTTGTATAATCATTTTTGGGTTCTTTTTAAAATTTGTACTGTACTATTTTTCTTCTATGATATTTCCATCTTTTTAAAAACTATTATTCTTTCACAAATTTTTTTGATAATACTTTAATATCATGGCTTACATATATAAGAGTCAATCCTTTTTTTCTTCACTGATTTTTTTAAGTAACTCTATGAATTTAAATTGATTTACAACATCTAATGAAGTTGTAGGTTCATCAGCTAAAACTATTTTTTTGCATCTGTACATAGTACTAAAACTATTGCTATTCTCTGTCTCATTCCTCCTGATAATTCATTAGGATAACTTTTTTTAAAATTCTATCTATATCTTCAAAACCTACATCTGAAAGTAGTTCTTTTATTTTTTTAAGTGCAAAATCATCTCTTACTTTTTCCTTAGAATGAAATAAGTAAGTTTCAAGAAGTTGTTTCTCTATCTTTTCATAAGGATTTAAGGAATTTATTGAATCTTGAAGTATCATTGAGATATTTTTTTATAGCAAAGTTCTTTTTCTTTCTTTTTCTGATATCTTATACATTTCTATATTTTTCAAAAAAAGAAAGAAATCTCCAGTAACTATAAATTTTTTTCATATCTAAAAAAAGAAATTATAGAATTTAAAAAGCGTAGTTTTTTTCCTGAACCTGATTCACCAACTATACCTAAAATTTCTTTTTCTTTTTATCTGAACATTTATATTATTCAATATTTTTTTATCATTTTTTTAAAGATACTGAGAAATTTTTAAATTCTAAAATATTTTTTTCACTTTTTAATTCTCCCTCTTATCAAAAAAATTAGATTAAAAGATAACGATACCCACAAAATACATAAAGTTGGAATTATAATTAAAGAAGGTCTTTTTCACTAAATATATTCTATATTGATATAGCATTGCTCCCCAATCAGGTTTTGTATAGTCTGAACCCAAGCCTATAAATGTTAAAGCTGAATACAATAATATAACTCCACTTGCAGTATTTCCTAAATTTACAAGTAATCTAGGTAATATATTTACAAAGATTCTTCTAAATAGTACAACATACCAGGGAACTCCCTAATAGTTGTGATGCCAATATATAGTCTTTATTTTTTTCAACTTTTGTCAAAGCTTCTGATTGATTCATATAGTTTCCTATTCCAAATACTCCAATTGAAACTCCTGCAGTAATAGGAGTAATACCAAAAATTGAAGTTATTATTAAAGCAACTATTAAAGTTGGCACAACCATTAAGAAATCAACCATCGATTTTTATAATAGTTCCTATAGTTTTTCTCAAAATATCCTGCTATCATACCTAAGAAAGTTCCAACAAAAAGAAAGACTTGTCGCAATGGCAACAACTTCTAGAGTTCTAAAACCTCCAATAATTACTAAAGAAAAATACGTCCCTTCCTAAATCATCTGTTCCAAAGAAATGTTGCTTTGAAAAAAACCTAAAAATACTGAATTTAAATTTATATCTGCATTTAATCTTGAGGAAAAAAATTAATAGTAAAATTACTAAAAAAATATTAATAAATATTAGTTTCTTCGTCATTTATTCCCCTTTTCTTTTTAAAAAAACTTAATACAAAATCAAATATTAAATGGACAAAAAAACATATAAATACAAATTAAAAAAATATAAGCTTGAATTACATTATAGTCTCTATTTACTATACTACTTATTAAAAAGTAACTTATTCCTGGAATTGTAAAACTGAATTCCACAATAGCACTTCCACCTACAACTGATGAAAATTTTTGAAATACTTGCTGAAAGTAAAGAGTAAAGAACTGGCTTATAGCAATGTCTCAATAGAACATAATTTAAATTAAAACCTCTAATTAAATAGAATTTAACAAAAGTTTCTTGTTTCATCTCAACAAAAAGCATCTCTAACAATTCTACTTAAATTCCCAACTTGATATAGAACTAATATCATTATTGAGAATAGGACTCCATAGAATTTCCCACCTATGAAAAAAACTTTATTAACTGTGTTTTTACTCCAAAATAATAGATGATAATAATTGCTATTATAAAAGAAGGTACACTAAGTGTTAATACTGATATTGCCCTTGTCAGTCTGTCAAAAAAACCTTTTTTTCCTTTATAGCTGATAGATATCCAAGAAAAAAATGAAAGTATAATCGATAAAAACAAAGAACCTAATCCTATAATTAAAGAAAAAGGTAGTCTTCTTAACATTTCCTGTTTAACAGGTAGTTTCGTTATGAAAGATATACCCCAATTTCCTTTTTAAGAAATCTTTTTATCCAAACTATATATTGCTGAAAAAAAGACTTTTGTCCAGCTTATAATATGAAGTTAATAACTGTCTATTTTTCTTCTGTCAATGGTAGATTATAATGTTGCAATAGCATATCCACAGGACTAACAGGAATAAATCTAACTATTAGAAATGTTATTACGCTCAAAAACAAATATAATAGCTAACCATCTTAAAATGTATTTCATACTTCCTCCATAAAAAAACTAAAAAGACTAAGGTATACTAATAAATACACCCTAGTCTATTTATTTTTTTATTATTTATATAATTCTGAGTTTACTATATAGTAATCTCCATTGTAAGGTTTATAGTCTTTTAATCTTTCAGATAAAGCTACATTCCATTCAGGATCAACTAAATATAGTACAGGTAAATCTTTATAAATAATTGCTTGAATTTCTTTAGATATTTTTTTATAACTTCATCACCATAAGGAATAGTTCCCATTTTATCTAATAACTCATCTACTTCTTTTTGATGAATAAGACATCATATTCTTAGAACCATCTGTTCTAAAGAATTGATTTAAGAAAATATGCTGGGTTTCCAGTTGGTGCTGTATGTTGAGCATACAAAAATTAAATCAAATTCTTTTTTTCTCAGCTTCAACATCTATATTATCTACAATTGATGTTTTAGCTTCAATACCCATCTTATTTAATTGAGATAACATAACTTGCATTATTATTTTTTTAAATCAGGTCTACTATTATATGTAAGTATATTTACAGTTAAAACTTTTCCATCTTTTTCTCTTAAACCATCTTTATTTAATTTCCATCCATTTTCTTCTAGGATAGTGTTAGCTTTATCTAAATTATATTCAACTTTTTACATCTCCAGCAAAAAGCAAAAATATTGAGCAAAAAAGACCATTTGCTACTCTTCCACCTTTTTAAAAGCTTTTTATATAATCCTCTCTATCTAAACCTAAATTTATTGCTTCTCTAACTGCTTTTATCTTCCATAACTCCTTTTTGCAGTATTGAATACTCCAAAATATTGATATCCTGCATCTATTGTTTCAACAATTTTACCTTCATCTTTCAATTCACCAGCTATTTCAGGAGTTATTCCAAAAAGCCATGTCTAATTCTCCTGATTCAAATGCTAATTTCATAGAAGCCATATCACTTATTGCTTTTTATTATAACTTCTCCTCTTTTTTTCAGCATTTTTCATAGTATTGATTTGGTTCTAAAGTTAAAAGAAACTTCAGGCTCTAAACTCTTAACTACATAAAGTCCTGTGAAAATATATCCATTATCATCTTTTTTTAAATATTATATTTGTCCATTCTGCCAAAAGAGATTTTAAGTTTTGAGTTTCTCTTTCAACTGTAACATTTACAGTATAGTCATCAACTTTTTCAAACTTTACCTTACCTGCTGTTGCATTAGATAAAGGATTTTCTTCCATAACTGTATTCATTGCCCAAGCTAAAGCATCGGCATTAACTTCTGTTCCATCAGAGAATTTTACTCCCTTTTTTTAATTTTTAATACCCAATTTAATGTATCTACTCTTTCAACTTCTTCTACATATCTTGAAACTAAATTTCCATTTTTATCAACAGAAAATACTGTTTCACTTAGACCATGTGTTGTTAAAGACCAAGGCGTTCCTCCAACTGTTGGTTCTATTGCACCAACTACAAAAAGTTTGTCCTATCACTATTGGCTTATCCTCAGTTGCAACTTTTTCTTCTTCCTTTTTTTCTCCACAAGCTACAAAAAAATACTAGCATTAATAACGAACATAATAAATATTTTTATTGCTTTTTCATGTACCCTCCTATTAAAACTGAAAAATCATTAATCTTAGTATATCATTTTTTTACAAAAAAATCAAAATAATTATTATGCTAAACTTTTTTTATAATAATTTGATATTAGAAGTTTTATAAATATTTATTTTAATAAAATTAAAAAAATACTTTTGACTTTTTTTATAAAAAAATCAGCTGTATTTTTAAATTTACAACTGACTTTTTTTGTATATATATTAGATAGGTAATTTATGAATAATTATAGAGAAAATAACCATACATAGAGTTGCAAGTGGTTGTGTAGCTCCATAAGATATTGCTGGTTCATCAGAATCTAGTGCATCTATAGCTGCTCCTAAACCTGGTGCTGATGTCATTCCACCTGTTATAGCTCCTGATAATAGAGTCCAGTTTACATGGAAAACATAGTGTCCTAACAAGAATCCAAATAGAACAGATAAAATTGCTACAAGTGCTGAAACAACTGCTATCATAATTCCATCTCCAGTAACAGCTTCAACAACACGGAAACCATAGTTTAATCCTGTCCCTGCTAAGAAAATTGATAGGAAATATGTTCTCATTTTTCCTAAAACAACAGAATCCATACGGAAGTTGATAGGTCCAATTTTTCCAATAGATCCTAAAATCAATGCAACTATGATTGCTCCACCAATACTTCCTAATGAAAATGTTCCTAGAGATCCCATTGCAATTTTAATACTTCCTAAAAAAATATCCTAAGAATGCTGCTATTGAGAAACCTACGAAGTCCATTTTAACTTCTGGGATAGTATTTTTTTCTGAATCTTTAACATTGCTTAAATCTATTTTCTTTTTGAGCAAAAGTATTTTTTTCTTTTTTTCTTTTCAACATCAAATCTAAACATTCTTGGAATGAAATTAATACCTAAAATTAAAAATAATACTCCAAATGGATATCCAATTGAGTGTCCTACTCCAACTCCAGCTTTTGCTTCAGTTACATATATTTCAGTATCTTCTGCTGATAGACTTGTTGTGTTTTCAACTGTCATCTTTTCTGGAATTGCTTCATTTTTTTAATTTTGCATCTCTTTCTTTTTGCATTATTAATTATAGCTAAGATCTTTACTTTTTGTTCCTTCATCTAGATTTTCAAAATTAGCTGCTGAATGTTTTTGATTCAGATTCTGAAGATTCAGTTGCTGCTGCAAGTCCTGCTGAACTTGTCAAAGCTCCTGTGTAAGTTCCTGTTATTTGGTAAGGACTCATGTTCTTTAATGCTTTTTGAGAAACCATAAGATGCTACTGCACCAACAAATGGAATAAATATAGCTAAGATTACAAATTGTTTTCCAAACTTAGTAATAGCATACTTCATATCTTTAGCTGCTAAAAGCCCTGTTCCAACTATAAAAAAATAAGTAGTGATAAATTCATTATAGAACTATCTATAATATTTCCCTTTAATACATTTTTGAGCTTTTTGAAAAGAATTTACTATCTTCTGGAATTGTTACAGCATATTTTGTTAGAAAATATCCTACAAATAACCCAATAAACAGAGTTCCTGTAATACCAAAATTAAATTTCTTAAACTTTATGTCTCCAAATAGGTTTCCTAAAGTCATAGTGAAAAAAACAATAGTACCAATGAGTTAAAAATAAACCCGACCAAATCAAAGTGCATAAAAATTCCTCCTCTACTAAAAAAATTAAAATTTGTTATATATTATCATATTTTTTTCAATGTTTTTTTAAAGTTATTTATTTATAGTATTAATAAATGAAAAATTTTTTTATTCTACTATATTAAAAATATTTGTAAAAAAACTAACATAAATACTATTAATTCTATAAAATAAAAAAAATATTTTTTATTTTTATAGAATTAATAAAAAAATAGCACCTAATGGGTGCTATTTTTTATTAAAATCCTAAGAAATTTAAAGCAGATTGATTTTTTTATATGTTTTTTTCCTTTATATACTATTTTTAAATCATTTTTTTAGGACTTATTAAATATCCGTTTTTTTCTTCTTTTTCTATCTTAAGTCCTGCTGTAAGAGTTGCTATAGGTTGATCATTTACGTTATTATAAATATCTATACAGTAATAACCTTCTTTTTTTCTTTTTGGCTTACTGCGACATAACGTTTTTATAGTTTGACCTTCTATTTTTTTCTTCAAAACGTTGACCTACTGGTGCAAGATATGATGCATCTCCCATATGAGCAAATGCTATGTAGTTTTCTATAAGTTTTTTTCTACTACAAGGAACATTCCTTCAGGATAAGCCCCAACATCTGAATAAAAAAATCTCCTTTATAATATCTATCGTAGTCAACTTCTTTTACGTTTTTTTAACAAGTTTACTTGTAATTTTGCTTTTGATCACCTGCTACTTCTGCAAATGCATCTTGGGAATTTAAAGATAAAAAAACTTGCTGATAAAACCAAGAATACAAATGCCTTCTTTAAAACATTTTTTTGCTTCCTAAAATTTTGTTTGTTGTCATTTTTAATCACTCCTTATTTGTTACTCCCTCGCCCCTATTGTATACCAGTTTTTCGTTTGTCAAATAAATTTTTTAGACCTTACTATAACCGGATTTTTTTATTACTTATCGGATATATATGTTATTTTTTTAGTCCAATCTGATTATTAATTTTATAAATAATTATATTGAAAAAAATTTATATAATAGTGTACAATTTAGATTAGAATTTATTAGGAGGTCATTTTAAATGAAAAAGAAATTTTTTTAGCAGTATTAACTTTATTACTTTCTCTACTTCTAGTAGCTTGCGGTGGAGAAAAGAAAGTGGCAGAGGCTAACCCAGACGCTTATCCTGAAAAGCCTGTAAACGTAATTATAGCTTACAAAGCAGGTGGAGGAACTGACGTTGGTGCTCGTATATTAATGGCAGAAGCTCAAAAGAACTTCCCTCAAACATTTGTTATCGTAAATAAACCAGGTGCAGATGGAGAAATCGGATATACTGAATTAGCAAAAGCTGCTCCAGACGGATATACAATCGGATTTATTAACTTACCAACTTTCGTAAGTCTTCCTCATGAAAGACAAACAAAGTACAAAATTGATGATGTAGAACCTATCATGAACCATGTTTATGATCCAGGTGTATTAGTTGTTAAAGCTGATAGCCCATTCAACACTTTAGCTGATTTCGTTGAATATGCAAAGGCTCATCCAGATGAATTAACTATTTCTAACAATGGTGCAGGAGCTTCTAACCACATTGGTGCTGCTCACTTTGCAAAAGAAGCTGGAATTCAAGTAACTCACGTTCCATTCGGTGGAAGTACAGATATGATTTCTGCTTTACGTGGTGGACACGTTAATGCAACAGTTGCAAAAATCAGTGAAGTTGCAAGTTTAGTTAAATCTGGAGAATTAAGATTATTAGCTTCTTTCACAGATAAAAGATTAGAAGGTTTTTGAAGATGTTCCTACTTTAACTGAAAGTGGATATCCTGTAATATTTGGTTCAGCTCGTGCTATTGTTGCTCCTAAAGGAACTCCAAAAAGAAATCATCCAAAAATTACATGATGTTTTTAAAAGCAGCTTTAGAATCTCCAGATAATATTGAAAAATCTAAAAATGCTAGTCTACCTTTACAATATATGTCACCTGAAGAATTAGCTCAATATATTAAAGATCAAGAAACATATATTATAGAAACTGTTCCTACTTTTAGGAATAAAAATAATTATATTTAGGAAAATATTAATTTAAAAATGGGGCTGTTGCAAGTACAACGAGGTTTTTTTCAATAGTTATATTTGCAATGCCCTTTTTATTTTTACAATGAATGAAAGGTTATAAATAATATGAGAAAATATGATAAATTTTTTTAACAATAGGTTTATTTATTTTTGGAAGCATTTTATTTCTTTTTAATAAAACAACTTCCAGAAAAAGCAGCAAGATATCCTCTTTTTGTACTAGGTTTAATGGTATTTTTTTAACTTTACTTTTTAGCTATAAATACTTTTTATTATTAAACCTAAAAATGAGGCAGAAAAAGAAGATGATCAATTTAAAGGTATTTTATATCGTCAATTCTTCCTTATTATTGCATTATCTGCTGTATATATAGTTTTAATTGATATAATTGGTTTCTTTGTTACAACTGCAATTTACCTTTTTTGTAACTATGGTAGCATTAAAGAGCAGTATTAAATGGAGTATTGTTGTGAGTATACTTTTTCCCAATATTTTTTTATATTTAATATTTGTATCATTCTTAAAAAGTCCCTGTACCAAGAGGATTTTTTTACTATAAGTTAGGAGAGGAGAAATAATTATGTCAGATGTTTTTATTTGGATATGCAGCAGCCTTAACACCAATAAATTTAGTTGCTGCTATAATTAGTGTGGCTATCGGAATAACTATTGGAGCTTTACCAGGACTTTCTGCTGCAATGGGAGTTGCTTTATTAATTCCTATTACATTTGGAATGGATCCTTCAACAGGATTAATTACTCTTGCAGGAGTTTATTGTGGAGCTATATTTGGTGGTTCAATTTCAGCTATCTTAATTCGTACACCAGGTACTCCAGCTGCAGCTGCAACTGCTATAGATGGTTATGAATTAACAAAACAAGGAAAAGCAGGTACTGCATTAGGTACTGCAATCACTGCTTCATTCATAGGAGGAATTTTAAGTGCTATTCCACTTTATCTATTTGCTCCAAGACTAGCAAAACTTGCATTACTTTTTGGACCAGCTGAATATTTCTGGTTATCTATATTTGGTTTAACTATCATTGCTGGTGCAAGTACAAAATCAATAGTAAAAGGATTAATTTCAGGAGCTTTAGGATTAATGTTATCAACTATTGGAATGGATCCTATGCTAGGAAATGCTCGTTTCACATTTGGAGTTCCTGCGTTACTTTCAGGAATACCTTTTACTGCTGCTCTTATAGGACTTTTCTCAATGTCACAAGTATTGATGTTGGCTGAAAAGAAAATTAAAGAAGCAGGAAATATGGTAGACTTTGATAATAAAGTTCTATTATCTAAGGAACAAATCTTAGAGATATTACCTACATCTTTAAGATCAACAGTTATCGGAAGTATTATAGGAATATTACCAGGAGCAGGAGCAAGTATTGCTGCTTTCTTAGGATATAACGAAGCAAAAAGATTCTCAAAGAAAAAAGAATTATTTGGTCATGGAAGTATAGAAGGAATAGCAGGAGCTGAAGCAGCTAATAATGCTGTTACAGGAGGTTCACTTATACCAACATTCACATTAGGAATCCCTGGTGAAAGTGTTACTGCTGTTTTACTTGGAGGACTTATGATACAAGGGCTTCAACCAGGTCCAGACCTATTTACTGTTCATGGGAAAATAACTTATACTTTCTTCGCAGGATTTGTTATAGTTAATATATTCATGCTTATCTTAGGACTTTTTCGGTTCTAAATTATTTGCAAAAGTATCAAGAGTTTCAGATAGTTACTTGATACCTCTTATATTTGCACTAAGTGTAATAGGTTCTTATGCTATCAACAACCAAATGGCTGACGTATGGGTAATGTTTGTCTTTGGTATAATTGGATACTTCGTTCAAAAATTTGAACTTAACTCTGCTTCAATAGTTTTAGCTTTAATATTAGGACCAATAGGTGAATCAGGACTTAGAAGATCACTTATCTTAAACCATAATAATTATTCTATACTATTCCAAAGTACAGTTTCAAAAGTTCTATTATTCTTAACTCTTTTCTCATTATTATCACCAATAGTAATGGCTCAATTAAAAAGAGAAAGAAAACTGAAGAATAAAATTAAAAATAGTACCTAGTCAATAGGTGCTATTTTTTTTATAAATAAAAAAATAAAAAGGAAATAAAATTAATGAGAAGTAAATTTAAAGATATGATATTTGTAAAAGGTGGGAAATACACACCTTGTTTTTACAGATGATGAAAAAAAGTTTTTGATTTAGAAGTATGTAGATATCTAACAACTCAAAAAAATGTGGCTAGAAGTTATGGACTATAATCCTTCAAAATTTGATGGGATATATAAGCCTGTTGACAGTGTTACTTGGTGGGAAGCCTTGGAGTTTTTGTAATAAATTAAGTGAGAAGTATAATTTAGAACCTGTCTATGATTTAAGTAAAAAAAGGAACATTGTTAATAAATCAATTAGATGGAGAAAAAAACTAGTCCTGATATAGCAGATTTTTAAAAAGACAGAAGGTTTTTAGATTACCAACAGAAGTTGAATGGAATTGGTTTGCTAGAGGTGGACAAGTAGCTATTGATAAAGGAACATTTGATTATAAATATTCTGGAAGTGATAATATTGATGAAGTGGCTTGGTATGATAAAATTTCAAATGCTGAAACTCAAAATGTGGGAACAAAAAGCCAAATCAGTTAGAACTTTATGATTGTAGTGGTAACATTTCAGAATGGTGCTTTGATATGGATAAAAAGTACTAAAAAAATAATAAAACTGTATATAGAATAATCAAAGGTGGTTCATGGTTTAGTGAAGCTAGCTGGTGTTCTATTTTACCCCGTTTTTTTGTTATAATTCTATTTACTCTTCTAAAGAGATAGGTTTTTCGTATAGTGAGAACTATTTAATAAAATTTTTTTAATAACTGTATTTTTAATTTAAAATTTTTAGATTAAAGATACAGTTTTTTATTTATATTTTTTTCTCGTTAATACATAATACATTAATTCTAATATCACAATAGGAATCCCTGGTGAAAGTGTTACTGCTGTTTTACTTGGAGGACTTATGATACAAGGGCTTCAACCATATCCAGACCTATTTACTGTTCATGGGAAAATAACTTATACTTTCTTCGCAGGATTTGTTATAGTTAATATATTCATGCTTATCTTAGGACTTTTCGGTTCTAAATTATTTTGCAAAAAGTATCAAGAGTTTCAGATAGCTACTTAATACCTCTTATATTTGCACTAAGTGTAATAGGTTCTTATGCTATTAACAACCAAATGGCTGACGTATGGGTAATGTTTGTCTTTGGTATAATTGGATACTTTGTTCAAAAAAATTTGAACTTAACTCTGCTTCAATAGTTTTAGCTTTAATATTAGGACTCAATAGGGTGAATCAGGACTTAGAAGATCACTTATCTTAAATCATAATAATTATTCTATACTATTCCAAAGTACAGTTTCAAAAGTTCTATTATTCTTAACTCTTTTTCTCATTATTATCACCAATAGTAATGGCTCAATTAAAAAAAGAGAAAAGAAAAACTGAAGAATAAAATTAAAATTAAATAGTTAATTTTTCAGACACTAAAAATAATTTTTTTATAATTTAGTGTCTTTTTATTTACTATAATTATCTATATTTATTCATTATTCTCTTGGAGATATTAAATATTTTTTTATAAGTCTTTTAAATCCTCATCTGTCAATCTATCTTTTTATAGGTTTTGATTTATCTAGTGGATTTAAGAAAATTAGCAAAATATGCATAAACTATAGCTACTATTGGGTTTACTAAACCTAAAAATATGGTATCTTCCATATTGAAAAGCACTTACTCCTAAAGTTGCTAAATAAACAGCTCCACAAGTTGACCAAGGAACTAATCCTGATGTTAATGTTCCCGCATCTTCAAGAGTTCTTGATAAATTTTTCAGGTGCTAAATTTAATTTTTTTATAGACCTTTTTATACATTTGCCCTGGAATAACTATTGACATATATTGATCTGCAGCAGCAAAATTACATAAAATACACATAATAACATTTGAAGTGATTATAGAACCTCTTCTTCTTAAATGCTTTAGAACTGTTTCTATTATTGTGTCTATACAACCTATTGCTTTAATAGCACCTCCAAATGCTAAGGCACACATAACTAATGAGATAGTTTCCATCATGAAAAAGTAATCCACCTCTATTTAATAGTTTATCAACAACAGCATTTCCTGTTTCTATACTAGATCCTTCATATAGTGCTGCAATTATTGTAGTCAAGTTTTCACCTTGGTAAAAACACATTCCTACACCTGCAAGAGTGCCAATCAACATTCCTGGAACAGGAGGAACTTTTTAAAAAAATATCACAACTATTATTATAATTGGTGGAATAAAAATTAAAGGTGTAATTTTAAAATTATTAGCTATTGTATTAGTAATACTATCTATTGCATTGTTATCTATATTAGCACTTCCAAAATTTCTACCTAAAAAAGCAAATATTAATAGTGCTATTAAAAAACTTGGAATAGTAGTCTTTAGCATATGTCTTACGTGATCAAATAATCCTGCTTCAGCCGTAGCAGCTGCAAGGTTTGTACTGTCAGAAAGAGGTGATAATTTATCTCCAAAAGAGGCTCCGCTAACAACTGCACCTGCAACTAATGGTGCGGGAATACCCATTCCTACTCCAATTCCCATAGCTGCAGTTCCCATTGTCCCTGCTGTTGTCCATGCACTACCTGTCGATACACTTATTATTGCACACATTATAGGTAAGATAATTAAAAAATATTCTAGGAGTAAATAATTTTAAGCCATAATATATCATACCTGGAACAACTCCACCTACTATCCAAGATCCAATCAAGCAACCTACAATTAACATAATAAAAATTAGCTTGTAAGCCCATCTTATTTGTTTCTATCATAGAATCTTCTATTTCTTCATAGGAATAACCTAAAAAAATGTCCTATGATACAAGTTATAGCAATTCCTAGAATTAATGGAATTTGAGCAGGAGAAGAATAAACTAAAGTCCCTAATAACATAAAAATTATTAGAAAAAAATAAATGGTAGTAAAAGCTACAAAAAAAGCGACGGTTTAACTTTTTTTCTTTTTGACATATGTATACCTCCTAACTATTTAATTGCCTTAACTAAATTCTATAACTTATTTATTATTTGTAAAATACATATATATTATAGTTACCATAACAAATATCAATATATTTTTAAATTAATATTTTCAGCTTAATACATAATGCATTAATTCTAATATCACCAAATTTTTTTAGACAGTTATTATATTTTTTTGAACAATACAAGTGATTTAAAATAGAATAAATAGTTATATTAATAAAATTTTTGGTTGATTTTTAGCATTAAAATATATATAATGACTTTAGATATAAAATATAAGGAGGTGAAGGAGTCTTTGCAAATAAAAATTGCAATAACTCCTATTAAAATGTCTGAAAAACAAAAGAAAAAAAGAGGTTTCCCAAGTGCATTCACGGTATTGGCTATTATTTTAGTTTTAGCTGCAGTTTTAACTTACATAGTTCCATCAGGTCAGTTCTCAAGATTAACTTATGATGATAGTACAAATGAATTTGTCATCACAGATCATGAGAACAATGTAACAACAGAGCCTGCAACTCAAGAAGTTTTAGATAGACTTCAAATTCAATTAAGTTTGGATAAATTTACTGAAGGTGTAATCAAAAAACCTATTGCTATTCCTGGAACTTATCAAAGAATTGAGCAAAAACCACAAGGATTTTTAGATGTTCTTAAAGCTCCTATCACTGGTGCTTTAGATACTACTGATATTATGCTTTTCGTTTTCATTCTTGGAGGAATTATAGGAATTATTAATAAAATAGGAGCTTTCGATGCTGGAATGGCAGCTCTTTCAAAGAGAACTAAAGGAAAAAGAATTTTTTTGTTGGTAACTCTTGTTTTTTTGTTCTAACAACTTTAGGAGGAACAACTTTTGGTTTAGCAGAAGAAACTATTGCCTTCTATCCAATACTTATGCCTATCTTCCTATTAAGTGGATTTGATGTACTAACTTGTATTGCTGCAATCTACATGGGTTCATCTATAGGAACCATGTTCTCAACCATAAATCCTTTTTGCTACTGTTATTGCATCTAATGCTGCAGGAATTTCATTCACAGAAGGATTAACATTTAGAATAGTAACTTTAGTTTTAGCTTCAATTATTACTTTAGCATATATGTATTGGTATGCTAAAAAGTTAATAAAGATCCTACAAAATCATATGTTTATGTTGATAAAGAAGAAATACATAAAAGATTTTTTTAGGAGAATATGATTCTAACTCTGAAAAAAAGAATTTACTTGGAGAAGAAGACTTTGTTTACTTATATTTGCTGCTGCATTCCCTGTTTTTAATTTGGGGAGTTTCTCGTGGTGGATGGTGGTTCGAAGAAATGTCAGCACTATTCTTAGGAGTTGCTCTTTTACTTATGTTCTTCTCTGGTCTATCAGAAAAAGATGCTGTCAATACTTTCATTGCTGGAGCAGGAGATTTAGTTGGAGTTGTTCTAACAATAGGACTAGCTCGTTCTATCAATATAGTAATGGATAATGGTTTTATCTCTGATACTTTACTATACTATTCAACTGAATTTGTAGCTGGTATGGGTAAGGGAACTTTCGCTATTGCACAACTGCTAATTTTCTCTGTTTTAGGTTTCTTTATACCTTCATCTTCTGGACTTGCTGTACTTTCTATGCCTATTATGGCTCCACTTGCAGATACAGTTGGTCTATCAAGAGAAGTTGTTATCAATGCGTATAACTGGGGACAAGGTTGGATGTCTTTCATCACACCAACTGGATTAATTCTAGTAACATTGGAAATGGCAGGAACTACATTTGATAAGTGGTTGAAATATATCTTACCTCTGATGGGAATTATTGGAGTTTTCTCTGCAGTAATGCTAGTTATAAATACAATGTTTTAATTATATAAGTCATTCAAAAAGAGGCTGTTGCAAATTCACAAAAAAAGTAAAAAAATAATTCGTTACTGAGTAAATTTCTTAACAATAAAAAAATTTCCATTCGTAACTCACTTATTTTTTTACTTTAGTATTGAAATTTTAATTTTGCAACAGCCTCTTTTAATATTTATATAAAAAATGTATCAAAAACAGGTGTATAATATAAATATATAGTTATTTATTAATATCTTTAAAGGAGGTCTATTATGAGTGAAAGAAAAAGGTTTCATGGGAAAAAGTAATAGCTGTATCAAATCATTTGCCACATCCTGTTACTATTTTTATTATTTTTCTATCATTGTGGGAATTTTTATCTGTAATTTTTTTCAAAAATGGGAGTTTCTGTCGAGATTGAAGCTATCAATCGTTCTACTAAACAAGTTGAACTTCAAACTTATACAGTAAAAAGCTTTATTTGATGCTGATGGTATTAGATGGATTTTTGAAGAAGCTGTACCAAACTTTATAGGCTTTGCTCCTTTAGGTGTTGTTTTATTCTTCTCACTTTTCTTTAATTTTTTTAAATGAAGTTGGATTATTTCCAAGTTTTTTTAAAGAAATCTATGCAAAAAAATTAAAGGAAAATTATGTATCTTTATTCATAGCTTTCTTAGGGGTAAACTCTTCTTTTTGCTGGAGATATAGGTTATGTCCTTGTAATACCAATTGCTGGTATTCTATATAAACAACTTAAAAGAAATCCTATAGCTGGTATTTTTATTAGGATTCTCTTCAACTTCAGCAGGTTTTTGCTGCTTGTTTAGTTTCTATTGATGCTCTTCTTGGAGGACTTTCAACTTCTGCAATGAGTATTGTCAATCCAAACTATGTAGTAACTCCTTTAGCTAATTCAATTTTTTTATGTTTTTTTCTATACATTTTTTTATAACTTTTATCATTGCATATATCAATGATAAGATCATTGAACCTAAAGTTAATCAATATTTTCCAGAAGAAATAACTGAAACTAATGAAATTGAGGAAAACTTTACTGAATTAACTGCTGATGAAAATAAAGGTTTAAAAGTATGCTGGTATTGGATTTTTAGTTTCTATAGGAATAATTCTTTTTATTATCTCTTCCTAGTGGAGCTCCACTTAGAAATCCTAAAACTGGTCTTTTACTTTTTAGGTTGGAGTCCTCTTTTATCTGCTATAATTCCTGTTATATGCCTTATTTTCTTTATCCCTGGAATATTTTATGGAATTGCTACAAAGAAGATAAAAAGTGATAAAGACTTAATGACTTACCTATTCAAATCATTAGATGGTTTTGGAGCATTTATAGTTTTATGTTTCTTCTCATCTATTTTTTTATATCTTGGTTCTCTTATTCTCAATTAGGAATAATAATAGCTGCCAAAGGGTGGACAATTTCTTTCTGAAATTGGATTAACTAGAATACCACTTATGATAGTATTTATACTATTTTGCTCTTTCATAAATTTATTTATAGGTTCTATGAGTAGTAAATATGTATTAATAGCACCAATATTTTTACCTATGTTATACAAGATGGGTGTTTCACCAGAATTATCTCAACTAGCTTATAGACTTGGAGATTCTGCTACAAATATAATTTCTCCACTTATGAGCTTCTTCCCACTTGTTTTTAATATATTGTAATAAATATAATAAAAAAATTTGGTTTTGGAGATTTAATTGCATATATGATGCCTCATGCTATTATAATTTTTAATAACTAGTATCATTTTCTTTGGTATCTGGTTAATGTTTAATCTTCCAATTGATTTAACACTGTAAACTTCTTTTAATATATAACAAATAAAAAAAGCTGTTGCAAGTTAAATTTCAACAGCTTTTTACATTACTATCTTTTTTTATATTTTTTTGAAGATAAATTCAGCATATTTTTTTGCACCTTCTGGTTTAGGGTGAGTTGCATCTTTATAGAATAATTGCTTTTTCTCCCTTAGCATATTTATGCCAATCTATTATAGTTATATTGTCATATTCTTGAGACCATTCAGCTAAACTTTTATTAACTGATTTTTTTCCCCAAGGTTTAGGAACAACAGTATTCATAATATAAACTTTTTTTACCTTTCAACATTCTCATTGAACTTTCAAAAGCTTCCTTATTTATAACTCCATTAGTTCCTAAGTGTATAACCACTGTATTTCTTAATTTTTTTACTTCCTTTTTAATTCTTCTAAAAATCTTAGGTAAATCTGTAAATTGTCTTGATACCTTTGCATCAACATTAGCATCTCTAAAGATTTCTTTTGATATATGGTTCTCCCATTTTCATAACAGAATCCCCTATAAAAAGTATAATCCTTAGCTTCTATAGTATCTGTATTTTTTTAGCTACTGTTTTATTTTTCTTCTGTTTTTATATTTGTCTTAGCAGAAGATTTATCACTATCTGTTTTTCAATTCTTTATGTTCAGCCGTATTTACTTTAGTAGCCAGTGTTTTTTCTTCATCTTTATTTTTTTATTATCTGGTTTTGAAGTATTTTTCACTATTCTCTACCACTGCCATCTTATCAATTTCATTTGCTCTGTTTTTTTAACTTCTTCTGAATTTGTTTCTGAGCTTATAGGTAAAAAAATGCTAAAAAGTGCCACATATAAAACTAAAAATATTCTTCTCAAAACTATCGACTCCTGTCTTCTCTTTATCAAAAAAATTCATATGAAATTTCTGATAAAATTATTAAAAATTATTACCTGTATTCCAACTGTATAATTATAGTCTATGTCAGACCATTTAAAAATTCTAATGAAAATATCATAAGTGGATACTGCCATAAATAATAAACATAGCTATGTTCACCCTAATTTAGCTAAAAGTATTTTGCAACTGGATTTTCAAAAATCTAAAAAGCCTGTTTTTAAACTTGTCACTGTTATAAATGAGCCTAAAGATACTTATTAAAAATAAAAAGCCATAATAATTAGATTTTGATAAATAATCTACTGATAAAGTTATTACTACTATTACACCCTAAACATATATAGGAAATAATATTTAACTTTTTGCTTTTTCATTCTCTAAATCTCTATCTTTAAATAGGAAGTAGAAAAGCAGATCCCATAAAAACTGAAAAAAATTCTTGTATCTGTACCATAGTATATGGCACTTATATCATAGTTAATATATTCTTTTATAGAACATCAGTCCTGCTGATATAAAAGATAACAACATAATTATAGCAATTATGATTTTTTTGTGTCTAACTTTAATTTTTTTAAATAAGTATATAAGAAATGGAAATAAAATATAGAACTGTATTTCTATCGATAAACTCCAAGTATGTAAGAGTGGAAATAAATCTCCACTTCTTTCAAAAATAAGACATTCCTGTGGATATCTGATAGAGATTGCTCACTCCAAATAAACTTGAGAGAGAACTAAAAATTAATTTTTGAACTTATATAATCATAAAAAAATAATAAAAAGCTAAGTATGTAAAAAGTTAGAACTGCAATCAGAGGTGGAAAAATTTTTGTTATATCTTCTTTTGATGAAACTAAAATAACTATCATCTCTTTCGTATAAAACTTCTGTTATCAAATATCCACTAATGACAAAAAAACAAGATAACTCCAATGTAAGTTCCCTTGTATTCATAAAAAGTGATAGATTATAACTGAAATTAGAGAAATAGCCTTTAATATATCTATTCCTATACTCCTCTTTTTTTAATTCGTTCATTTTTTTCTTCTCCATAACTAAGGATTGTTATATTGCCCTGAGTTATAATTATATAATATATTTTTTTCATTTTTGAGAAACATTTTTAAATTTTTTTAAAAATTTTTTCAAGTAAAAAGGGATTGTTAGAAGTCTAATATTTTAACAATCCCTTGTTATTTATATCTGTAATATTTCTATTATCTTACAAATAATGGAACTAATACAAGTGATACTATAGACATTAATTTAATTAAGATATTTAATGAAGGTCCAGAAGTATCTTTGAATGGATCTCCTACTGTATCTCCAACAACTGCTGCCTTATGTCTGTCAGAACCTTTCTTATCTCCTTTGTATCCAGCTTCGATTTGTTTCTTACCATTATCCCAAGCTCCACCAGCATTTGCCATCATTATAGCCATTAAAACTCCTGTTACAAGAGCTCCAGCAAGTAATCCTCCAAGAGCTTTTACAGACCATAATCCAATAGCAACTGGAACTATTATAGCTAAAACTCCTGGTAAAATCATTTGTTTTAATGAAGAATGAGTTGATATTTCAACACATCTCTTATAGTCAGGTTTTTGAGTTCTATCCATGATTCCTGGGAATTCTCTGAATTGTCTTCTAACTTCTTCAACCATTTCTATAGCTGCTTTACCAACTGCTGTCATAGTTAAAGCAGAGAATAAGAATGTTAACATTCCTCCTATAAATAATCCAGCTATAACTTCTGGGTCAGTTACATCTATTATTAATGGTTCACTTGTTAATTTATCTACTGCTTCTTTATATGCTGCGAATAGAGATAGAGCTGTTAAAGCTGCTGATCCTATTGCGAATCCTTTACCAACTGCTGCTGTTGAGTTTCCAACTGCATCTAGTTTATCAGTAGTTTCTCTTACTTCATGAGGTAATTCAGACATTTCAGCAATTCCTCCAGCATTATCTGCAACTGGTCCATAAGCGTCAACTGCTACAACCATTCCTGTTGTTGCAAGCATTCCAACTGCTGCTATTGAAATTCCATATAGTCCACCTGTTTTGAATGAAACTATGATTGCTATTGCTATAACTATTAAAGGTGCAACTGTTGATTCCATTCCTATTGCTAATCCTTCTATTATTGCTGTAGCTGCTCCTGTTCCTGCTGCATCAGATACTCTGTTTACTGCTCTTCTTCCAGTATCAGTATAGACTCCTGTGAAGTAAGCTATATATAAGTCCTGCAGCTAATCCTGCAACTATTGCATAGAATATTCCCATATCTAATCCAAGATATTTGATAATTCCAAAAGAAGCTATTATAGTTAATAATCCTGCTATTCTTGTTCCCATTTCAAGTTTTGCATGCACTTTACTTCCATCATCAGTTTTAACTGTTAAAGTAGCTATTATTGAAGCAACGATACCAAAAGCTGATATTAATAAAGGTGCTGCAATATAAGGAGTTTTATCTGCAACTGGTAATAAGTAAGCTAAAGTTATAGTAGCGATTATTGAACCAACATAAGATTCAAATAAGTCTGCTCCCATTCCTGCAACGTCCCCAACGTTATCTCCAACGTTATCTGCTATAGTAGCTGGGTTTCTAGGGTCATCTTCAGGTATTCCTGCTTCAACTTTACCAACTAAGTCTGCCCCAACGTCTGCTGCTTTAGTATAGATTCCTCCTCCAACTCTCGCAAATAATGCTATTGAAGAAGCTCCCATTCCAAATCCTGTTACATCATTTACAGTAATTACATTCTCCTAGAATTTTTAGTAACTAATAAGATTAAAGATAACATAAACATTCCTAATCCAACAACTGTAAGTCCCATAACTGCTCCTCCAGAGAATGCAACGTCAAGTGCTTTTGCAAGTCCTCCTTCTTTAGCAGCTATTGCTGTTCTTCCGTTTGCTTTAGTAGCAATTCTCATTCCTGCATTCCCAGCTATAGCTGATGTTATAGCTCCTAATACGAATGCTATTGCTGTAGGTACACTTATAAAAGATTCCTAAAGCAGCTGCTACTACGACTACGAAAACAATAAGAATTTTATATTCAGCTGACAAAAATGCCATAGCCCCTTCTCTTATTGCTGATGTTATTTCTTCTACCTTTGGTATGTTTATTTGATAGTGTTCTACTTTTTTTGCATAATAGAATGCAGCAAGTAAAGACAATATCCCAGCAACTAAACCAAGATACATAACTTGTGTTAATAAATCCATTTCTTTTTCCCTCCATTATTTTTTTATTTAATACCTTAATATTATATTTTTAATTTTGATATATTTACAAGTTTTTTATTTTTATTTTTTTACTTCTTCATACTCAAAAATTTTTACTTGTGATGATATTCATATCCTTGTCAACTATTAAAATTTCCAAGTCATCTCTGCTATTTACATAGTCTATTGCCTTATCTATAGGCATTAAAAAAAGAAAGTTGTTGATAGTAAATCTGCCTCAAAAAGCATTATCACATAATACTACTACCATTTTTTTATCTTCTACTGGATAACCTGTATCCTTGTCTAAGATATGATGATACATCTTTCCATCTATTTCAACATAAGTTTGATAATCTCCAGAAACTCCCCATAGCTCTATTTTTTAAAGGTACAATTCCTAATATTTCACTTGGATTTTTCAGGATTTTGTAAACCTATTTTTTCCAAGGTTTTTCCTTCTGGTTTTGTTCCTATTAAATCCATACTTGAGATTGAAGTTATAAAAGCACTGTCTATACCATCAGCTTTTAAAACCTCTTTTGCTCTATAAATAGCATAACCTTTTAAGAAAAGAACCTGTATCTATTTCTTTTACTGGACTTTCTAAAGTTAGAGTTCCATCTTCAGAAATATGAACTTTAGAAAAAAATCTACAAAAGTTTTTAGTATACTCAATCTCTTCCTTTGTTGGAAGTTTTTAAATTTGGAAGTTCCATAGCTTCTTCTGTGAAGCCCCATAATTCTAAAAAGGGGTGCTATAGTGACATCATACTTATGTTCTGATAATTCATAGGCTTTTTTACACCTTTAAATAATTCTAAACCTTCTGCATCTAATTTAATACTTTTTATTATCAGTAGTATTCAGCTTATATATCAAACTACCTTCCATTTTACTATTGTATTTTTTTCATCTATCCTTTGAATTTCATTAAAAGCTTTTTCTATAGAATTCATAGCTTTTTTTCTTTATTATCACTATACACTACTATTTTTTTATGTATGTTCCAAATAGAAATTTAGATTCTTCTATTTTTTTCTACTTTTTTTACCACAAGAAATTAAAAAAATATACTCAAGAAAACCAAAATAAAAAGCTATAAATTTATTCGTCTTTACCATAGCCAACCTTTCCAGCTAATATTTCTTTAAATACTTTTTCATTTCAGTATCTTTCTTGTCATATTTTTGTAAGTGGTAAAGGTTCTCCATTTCTTTCCATTCTTTCTTTTTGCTCTTTCTCTAGCTCTTTCTCCACAAACTATTGTAAGAACATATTTATTTGGTATTTTTACTTAATAATTCATCATAAGTGATTTCCTTTTTCATTTATCTCACTCCATTTTTCAATTATACTTATTAAATCATTACAAGCTTGTTCAATTTCATTATTTATTATGACAGTGTCATATTTATCTTCATATTCAAGTTCTTTTAATGAGTTTTTAAGTCTTGCTTGTATAACCTCTTCACTATCTGTGTTTCTTCCTCTTAATCTTTTTTTCTAATTCTTCTTTTGTTGGAGTTTTAAAGAATACTAAATTAGCTTCAGGAATTTTTTTCCTTTACTTGTACTCCTCCTTGAACATCTATTTCTAGTAATACTTTTTCTCCTCTTTGAAGCCTTTTCTTCAACTTCAGATTTTTAAAGTTCCATAATAATTTCCATGTACATTTGCATATTCAAGGAAATCACCATTTTTTTATTTTTTTCTTTCAAACTCTTCAGCTGTTATAAAGAAATAGTCAACTCCTTCTTGTTCACCATTTCTAGGCTTTCTACTTGTGGCAGATATAGATAAATTTATTCCAAGCCTTTCTCTTACTAATTTACAAACTGTTGATTTACCTGCTCCACTAGGACTAGAAACAACATATAAAGCTCCTAAAGACATAATACCTCCACATATTCACTGAAAAATATTTCGTTACTGAGTAGATTTCTTAACGATAAAAATCAAGAATTCGCTGCAAATTCAGCCAACTTGCTGACAAGTCAGCTTCAAACATGCTGAGATTTGCTCGGCTCATTCTATTTGATTTTTTTATCTAAAAATCTACAATCGTAACTCAATTATTTTTCAGTTATCATTATTTTTAATACATTTGTTACGACGTCCATTATTGTTGAGAGAGCCTTTGTGGAGCTCTCGAAACACTAATGACTGGCAAGTAGTCATTTAATATTATGAAAATATACTCAGTCTCGAGCTGTTTTTTTCAAATACTACTCTATATTCATTATTTGTTCTCTCATTTTTTTCTAATTCATTTTTTCCTTCAACAACCAATTTAGATATTTCATACATATTAGATTTTACACCCATAGTATTAAATTCTCTAAATATTTCTTGAAAAGATAAATTCAATTTTCTTTCCTTGAGAGTCTTTATCTGCATTAAATTCATATTCTAATTGTTTTAAAAATGGCTTTCTAATCTTGAAACTTCTTCAGTTATATCCACTCTATCACTAAATAATAAGATTTCTTTTAAGATGTCTTCTTCTTTGAAATCTATGTCAGCTTTTTACAGAGTTTACATTAGCTAATAATCTTTCTCTGTAATTTTTCTACAACCTGTGGCTTTTAATTTCTTAACTTCTTCCACTTTTTGATTTTTAGAATATTTAATTGCTCTTTAAAAAAAGCTTCTCAATCTATTTCCTTCTTCAACCTTAGTTTTTATAAAATCTTGAAGCAATTCTCTAAGCTTTAAACTTATAATTTCTTTATATTTTTTTCTTCATCAGTATCTAAATCTTTTTTTGTGAAATAACTCCAAAAATTTCTAACTAAAAAAATCTAACTTATTTGAAAAATTTTTTTCATTAAAATCTTCTTCCATTTTATTTAAAAATTTGCATACAAGACTTTTGCTAAATCTTCATCATATTTTTAAACTTTTTAAGATTTTCATTTTTTTATCTTCAAACTCGATTCTAAAGTCAATAGAACCTCTACTTATAAATGAAGCAATTTCAGCTCTTATATAATTTTTCAAGAAGGTTTAAGTTATATGGTACTTTAACTTTTTGTAGTCAAATTTTTATTATTTACACTTTTTAATTTCCATACTAATTACATAATTTTTCATCTTCATAATTTAATTTGGAATATCCTGTCATACTTCTCATATAACTTACCTTCCTTCCCTTATATTTTTACAAAAGTAAGTTTTTCCTTGAAAGATTTATTCAAATCTTATGTAAGACTGTTGCGATGTCCATTATTGTTGAGAAAGCCTTTGTGGAGCTTTCGAGACACTAATGGCTATCAGACAGTCTTTTTATAGTCTATAGATTAGAGCATTAGAGCATACTATTTTCAAGGAAAACTTTTAGTTTTTTTATTCCTCTTCTGATTTTTTTCTTCATCACTGCTATATTTTACTTTTTATAGCTTTGTATTTGTTAAATCCTGTTCCTGCTGGAATTTTCTTACCTAAGATTACATTTTCTTTTAATCCTTCTAGGTAGTCAACTTTTCCTTCAATTGCAGCATTAGATAGAACTTTTGTTGTTTCTTGGAATGAAGCAGCAGATATAAAGCTTCCAGTATTTACAGCGGCTTTTGTAATACCTTGTATAACTGGCTCATATTTAATAAGTGCTTTTCCTTCTTCAGCCAACTTTTTATTTTTCAAGATCTACTATTCTCTTTTCAATAACTTCATCTTCAAGATATAGAGAGCTCCTGAATCAACTATTCTAACTTTTTCTAAACATTTGTTTAACAATAATTTCTATGTGTTTATCATTAACTGTAACATCTTGTTCTCTATAAACTTGTTGCACAGATTCTAGTATAAATTGTTCCGCAGCAACTAGTCCTTTGATGTTCAATATGTCATAAGGAGAAATAGCTCCTTCTGTAATCTTATCTCCTGCTTTTTATCTTTTAATCCGTCAGTAACAACTAAACGTTCTCCCATTGGAATTAAATATTCTTTGAAAATCATCAGGATTTGTTAAAGATCTAACGTTAATAACACGCATTTGTTTCTTCTTAGCTGGTAATATTTCTATTCTTCCATCTATTTCAGAAAGTATAGCCTTTTACCTTTTGGATTTCTAGCTTCAAATAGTTCTTGTACTCTTGGTAGACCTCCAGTAATGTCTTTAGTACCTTCTCCTAATTTGATAATCTTAGCTATGATGTCACCTTTTTTTAACTTTAGCTCCATCTCTTACCATCATGTATGCTCCATAAGGTATATTATAAGTAGCTAATTTTTTTCATTTTTTTCTTATCAAGTATATGTACTCTTGGTTTCAGAGTCAGTGCTATCAACTGATCTTACAACTAGATATTCATGTACATCATACTTTCTCATCTCTTATATTTTTTTAGGAGTAAAAGTGTCTATATTGAACTTTACCATCATGAGATGAAATTATAGGGATATGGTAAGGGTCGAATGTAACAAGGATATCTCCTTCTTTTACATCTTGTCCTTCTTTAACTTTTATTACTGATCCTGAATCAACTTCATGTTCATTATCTGCAATTATAATTTTTCCCCCTTGGCTTACTACTACTTCTTCACCGTTGATTTCAATAGTTTTAATATCTCTGAATGAAACTTTTCCATCATTTTCAGCTTTTTTAGAGTTTACTACTGTTGCAGCTCCTGCAACCCCTCCTGTATGGAAGGTTCTCATTGTAAGCTGAGTACCAGGTTCCCCTATTGATTGAGCAGCAACTACTCCAACAGCTTCTCCTAGTAAGATTTCATTGTAGTTTGATAAGTCCATACCATAACATTTTTGACAAACTCCTTTTTCTAAAGCACAAGTTAAAGGAGATCTGATTTTTTTACTTTTCTTAATTCCTAAATCTTCTATCTTTTTTTAAGTAAGTCTTTATGAATCATAGTGTTCCTTTTTAGCAATTGTCTTTCCATTATGAACTAGATCTTCTGCTAAAACTCTACCATTTATTCTTTCTTTTAATTCTTCTATTACTTTACCAGCAGCATCTACTAGTGCTTCAACTTCTATTCCTTCATGAGTATGGCAATCTTCTTCATTAACTATAACTTCATGAGAAATATCAACAAGTCTTCTTGTTAAGTATCCTGAATCGGCGGTTCTTAGAGCTGTATCGGCAAGTCCTTTTCTCGCTCCGTGTGAAGACATAAAGAATTCCAATACTGTTAGTCCTTCTCTAAAGTTAGCTTTGATAGGAGCTTCTATTGTTCTACCTTGTGTATCTGCCATGTTTCCACGCATTCCTGCTAACTGTCTCATTTGGTTAGTATTACCTCTGGCTCCTGAAGTCGCCATCATGTAAACTGGGTTGAATTCATCCAAGTTATCCATCATTGCATCAGTAACAGCTTGAGTAGTTCTTGACCAAACTTCTATTGTCTTTCTATATCTTTCTTCATTTATAATTTTTTTCCAGACTTTATAATCTTTTTCTATTTGAGCAACTTCATCATCTGCTTGCTTTTAGTAAATCTTTCTTTTTGTGGTGGAATTACTAAGTCTTCAACTCCAACTGAAACTCCAGCAAAAAGTACCATAGTGATATCCAAAGTTTTTTTAACTCTGTTTATAAGTTCAGCTGTTTCTGTAAATCCATGTGCTTCATATAAAGATTTTATTAAGGCTTTTTATTTGTTTTTTTACCATAAGTTTTACTGTAGTCTCTATCTACTTCAGGTAAAATTTCATTGAATAAAACTCTTCCTGGAGTTGTATCAACTAATTTTCCATTAATTCTAACCTTTATCTTAGCATGAGTTCCTACTTTATCATTTTGGTATGCTGTTATAACTTGATCAAGATTTGAGAAGAATTTTCCTTCTCCTTTTTCTCCATCTCTATCTTTAGTCATATAGAAACATCCCATAACCATATCTTGTGAAGGAACAGCTATAGGTTCTCCACTTGATGGTGAAATGATATTATTAGGAGCAAACATTAAAAGTTTTGCTTCCATCATTGATTCAGGAGATAAAGTTAAGTGTACAGCCATTTGGTCTCCGTCAAAGTCAGCGTTGAATGCTGAACAAACTAGAGGGTGTAATCTTATAGCTTTACCTTCTATCAATACAGGTTGGAAAGCTTGTATTGATAATCTGTGTAGTGTAGGGGCTCTGTTTAGTAGAACAGGGTGATCTGCTATAACGTCTTCTATTACTGCCCATACTTTATCGTCAGATTCTTCAACTAATTTTTTAGCCATTTTTATATTATTAGCTAACTCTCTTCTCACTAACTCTCTCATTATAAATGGTTTATATAATTCAAGAGCCATTTTTCTTAGGTATACCACATTGGTTCATCTTTAAAGATGGTGCAACAACAATAACCGATCTTGCTGAGTAGTCAACTCTTTTTTTCCTAGTAAGTTTTGTCTGAATCTTCCTTGTTTTTCCTTTTAACATATCAGATAAAGATTTTTAATTCTCTATTATTTTTGAGCAACTACTGGTTTACCTCTTCTACCATTATCTATAAGAGCGTCCACAGCTTCTTGCAACATTCTTTTTTTCATTCTTTACAACAATTTCTGGAGCTTTTTATTTCTAATAATTTTTTTAAGTCTGTTATTTCTGTTTATTACTCTTCTATATAAATCGTTTAAGTCAGATGTTGCAAATCTTCCTCCATCAAGTTGAACCATTGGTCTTAGTTCAGCTGGAATTACTGGAACATTTGTAAGTATCATCCATTCAGGTCTATTTCCTGATGAAATGAAATCTCTAACTATTTTTAATCTCTTTACTAATTTCTTTCTCTTTTGAGCAGAATTTACATCTATTAATTCATTTTCTAGCTCATCTCTTAAAAGCTTCTAAATCAATAGCTGTTAAAAAGTTTTAAAATTCCATCAGCTCCCATATAAGCTTCGAAACTTATTTGGGTATGTTTGCTTTAATAATTTATATTCTTTTTCAGTTAATATTTTTTTCCAACTTTTTATAGAATCTTCTTCACTTGAAGTTACTATATATCTTGCAAAATATAAAATTGATTCCAATTCTTTAGAAGAAATACCAATAATTAAAGACATCTTATTTGGACTTCCTTTAGAATACCAAATATGAGATACAGGAGAAGCTAGAGTTATATGTCCCATTCTTTCTCTTCTAACCTTAGCTCTTGTTACTTCAACTCCACACTTTTTTTCACAAACTAGGCCTTTTATATCTCATTCTCTTATATTTTTTCCACAAGAGCATTCCCAATCCTTTGTTGTCCCAAATATTACTTCACAAAACAATCCATCTTTTTTTCAGGATTTAAAGTTCTATAATTTATAGTCTCAGGTTTTGTTACTTCTCCATGAGACCATTCTAATATTTTTTTCAGGAGAGGCTAATTTTTATTCTAATTTTTATCAAAACTTCTTATTCCCATTAAATACATATCCTCCTTAATGAAACATCTTAACTATTCTAAATCTTCAACATCTTCTTCAGCATCTTCATCTATTTCATGAAGTCCAAATGTATCTATTTCATATTGTGGTGAATATTCTGTTGGAGTTTCTTCAACTTCAACTTCTTCATCAACATTTATAACATTATCTTCATCATCACATAATTCTATATCAAGTGCCAATGCTTGGAACTCTTTTAATAGAACTTTGAATGATTCTGGTAAATCAGATTCAGGCATAGCTTCACCTTTAATTATTGCTTCATAAGTTTTAGTTCTTCCTGTAATATCGTCTGATTTAACTGTTAACATTTCTTGAAGTATATTTGATGCTCCATATGCTTCTAATGCCCAAACTTCCATTTCCCCAAGTCTTTGTCCACCGAATTGTGCCTTACCTCCAAGAGGTTGTTGTGTTACTAACGAATAAGGTCCTATTGCTCTCGCATGCATTTTGTCTTCAACAAGGTGGTGTAATTTTAACATATACATGATTCCAACTGTAACTTTGTTATCGAACTTTTCTCCAGTTCTTCCATCGTATAATGTTACTTTTCCTGTTCTTGGGAATCCTTGTTTTTCAAGATAATCTTTAACTTGCTCTTCTGTTGCTCCATCAAATACTGGTGTAGATATGCAAGTTCCACCATTTAAAGTTCTCATTGCCATACCTAAGTGTACTTCTAGTACTTGTCCTATGTTCATACGAGATGGTACTCCTAGAGGGTTTAATACAACATCTAAGTGTGTTCCATCTTCTAAGAATGGCATGTCTTCTGCAGGTAATACTCTTGAAACAACCCCTTTGTTTCCGTGTCTTCCTGACATTTTATCCCCTACAGTTATCTTACGTTTTTCAGCAACTAGAACTCTAATAGATTTGTTTACTCCTGCTTTTAGTTCATCTCCATTTTCTCTTGAAAGTTCAAGAATATCAACGACAACTCCTTTAGAACCATGAGGCATAGTAAGTGATGTATCTCTTACATCTCTTGCTTTTTCACCAAATATAGCTCTTAAAAGTTTTTCTTCAGCAGGTGGTTCAGTTTCTCCCTTAGGAGCTGTTTTTCCAACAAGTATATCTCCAGGTCCAACTTCTGAACCTATCATGATTATTCCATTTTCATCTAAGTTTCTTAATGCACTTTCAGATACATTAGGGATTTCTCTTGTTATTTCTTCATCACCTAATTTTGTAGCTCTTGCATCTATTTCATATTCTTCTATATGTATAGAAGTAAATACATCTTCTTTTCTAAGTCTGTCAGAGATTAAGATCGCGTCTTCGTAGTTATATCCTTCCCAAGGCATGAATCCCATAAGAATATTTCTACCTAGAGCTAGGTCTCCTGACTTAGTTGCAGGTCCATCAGCAATGATATCTCCTGCTTTTACAACATCACCTAAATCAACTAAAGGTGTTTGATGTAAACACATTGATTGGTTAGATCTTTCATAATTTAAAAGTCTATATGTATGTTCTTTTTATCTGCATCTTCTATTACTATCTTTTTACCATCAACATAAATAACTTTTCCTGCTACTTTTGTTGTAACTACGGCTCCTGAGTCAACTGCAACTTTTCTTTCAAGTCCTGTTCCTATAAAAGGAGCTTCTGGTCTTAATAGAGGAACTGCTTGTCTTTGCATGTTAGATCCCATTAACGCTCTGTTGGCGTCATCGTGTTCTAAGAATGGTATTAAACCTGCTGATACAGATACCACTTGTTTAGGAGAAACGTCCATATAGTTTACTCTTTCAGGTTCTATTTCAACAATTTCATGTCCATATCTACAAACTACTAAACCTTGTAATTTATTACCTTTACCTAATTTTGTATCGGCTTGGGCTATGAATAGTCCATCTTCTTCGTCTGCAGCAAGATAATGAACATCATCAACTAAAGCTACTCCATTTTCTACTTTTACATATGGAGTTTCTATGAATCCATATTTATTAATCTTTGCATAAGTTGCAAGAGATCCAATAAGTCCAATGTTTGGTCCTTCTGGTGTTTCTATTGGACAGATTCTTCCATAGTGAGAATCGTGAACGTCTCTTACTTCGAACCCTGCTCTTTCTCTTGAAAGTCCTCCAGGTCCTAGAGCTGATATTCTTCTCTTATGAGTTAATTCAGCTAGTGGATTTGATTGATCCATGAATTGTGATAATTGTCCAGAACCAAAGAAATCTTGTATTAGAGCATTTAGAGGTCTAGTATTTAATAATGATTGAGGACTAACTGTTTCTATATCTTGAGTAGTCATTTTTTCCTTAACCATTTTATTCATCTTAGCAAGTCCTGTTTTGATTTGCATAAGAAGTAATTCTCCAACCCCTCTAATACGTCTATTAGATAGATTATCAATATCGTCTGTATGAACATTTTTGGTCACCATTATAAAGGTCTGTAACATATTTCATTGTTCCTAAAACATCTTCTTTAGTTAATGAAATTTGATCATCTGCTACATCAAGTTTTAATCTTTTTGTTCATCTTGTATCTTCCCACAGGTTCTAAGTCATATCTTTGTGGGTTAAAGAACATTTGTCTAATTAAACTTCTAGCTGAATCAATAGTTACTTGATCTCCTGGTCTTAATTTTTTTAAATACTTCAACAACTGCTTGTTCTTCTGTTAAAGTTTCATCATTAGCTAAAGTGTTAGCAAGTAATTTATCTTCAGGATCCAACAAACCAATAAGAAATAGTTTCTATTTTTGTTTTCTATTAAAATATTGATAAGTTCTTCAGTTATTGTAGCTTCTGTTTCTGCTATAAATTCCCCTGTTTCCTCATCTAAGATATCTTCTTTAACTAATGAACCTTCTAGTTCTTGTTTTAAAACATTTAATAATTCTTCAGGTTCTTTTTGCATATTTCTTATATAATGACTTTAAGTTTAATTCTTTAGCTTCTAAGAAATGTTCTATGATTTCTTTGTTATCTTTAAAAGAAATCTACTGCTTTTTTTAAAAAAATACAGTTGCTAAAACTTTTTTTCTTTCTATCTATTTTTTACACTTAAAAAGTCATTTTTTTATCCGTTTCGAATTCTAACCAAGTCCCTTTGTATGGAATTATTTTTTTCCTGAAAATAAGTCCTTACCTGTTTGAGTATTTACTTCTTTACTAAAAAGAAACTCCTGGTGATCTATGTAATTGTGATACAACAACTCTTTCTGCTCCATTTATAATAAATGTAGCTCTTTCTGTCATTTTAGGAACTTCTCCAAAATAAACTAAAGATTCTTGAATCTCATTTCCCATCTTTTTATTGATTAGTCTCAATCTAACTTTCAATGAATTAGAATATGTTTTTCCTCTTCTTTTTACATTCTAGCTCGTCATTCAATGGAGCTTCTGCTTCATGTAACTCATATCCTATGTATTCTAGCCTTACATCTCCATTTGAAGATTCTATTGGGAACACTTCTTTAAATGCCAATTCAAATCCTTTATCTTCCCTTTTTATTTGGGGACATATTTGTTTGTAAAAAAATCTTCATAAGAATTTAATTGGAATTCAAGAAAATGAGGCATTGATCCTCTAGGTTTTATTTTTTTCCAAAATCAAGTCTTTCAATGAGTTTTTGCACGTTTCACTCTCCTTAAAAATATAAGTATAAGCTAATAGTTCGTTACTAGCTAAATTTCTTAACGATAAAAAAATCAAGAATTCACTGTAATTTCGGAAAAACTCGCCAACAAGTTGGCTTCAGACACTCGAGAATTACTCGGCTCATCCTATTTGATTTTTTTATCTAAAATTTAGAATGTAACTCACTTATTTGCTTTATACCTGTCGAAATTGCTTTAGTATAGTTAGTCTTTTTGTAAGAAAAAAAGGCTCATTTACTTCAAAAGATTAACTATCTAAACTGTAAAGTTGGCAAAAAGGCACTCTAAAAATTCCAAGAGTGCCTATTATTTTTTTATCAAAGATAAATATTAACTATTTTACTTCTACTTCTGCTCCAGCTGCAGTTAATTTTTTTCTTTTTATAGCTTCAGCTTCTTCTTTTGGTGCAGCTTCTTTGATTACTCCACCGTTATCAACTAAGTCTTTAGCTTCTTTTTAATCCTAAACCAGTGATAGCTCTAACTTCTTTAATTACAGCTATTTTTGTTTCCACCTGCGTTCTTTAATACGATATCAAATTCAGTTTTTTTCTTCAGCAGCTTCAACTGGTGCAGCAGCAGCTACAGCTACAGGTGCAGCAGCAGTTACTCCAAAGTGTTCTTCTAATGCAGATACTAATTCTTTTTAATTCTAATACTGTCATAGCTTCTAAATCAGCTATAAATTGTTCTTTATTGAATGCCATTATTATTTTCCTCCTTAAATTTCATCAATTATAATTTTTCAAATTTTTCTTATTCAGCAGATCCTTCTTTTTTTGTCTGCTATTGCTACAGTTGCATAAGCAAGTTTTTCTGATTGAGTCCTAACATTGAGTTCAATAACATAGATAGTAATTGATCTCTTGAAGGTAATTTAGCTAATGCTTCAACTTCTTGAACGCTAACTTTTTTTACCTGTTAAGTAACCACCTTTAATTTTTAAATACATCTTGTTTAGCTTTTTGCTTTAGTTTTAGCTAAATCGAATACTGCTTTTTGCAGGTGCTACTGGATCGTTATATCCAAATGCGAATGCTGTAGTTCCTTCTAATATTTCGTCAAAGTTATCTTCAACTCCAGATTCTTTAAGAGCTATTTTTAAATAGTCTATTTTTTTAGCTACTAAATATTCAGCTCCATTTTTCTCTCATTTGTTTTTCTTAATGAAGTTTCTTCATTAACCTTAATACCTTGATAATCAACAAAAAAACAACTGATTGAGCTTTTTTTAATTTTTTTCAACTAATTCTGCTACAAGTTCTTTCTTAACTTGAGTTGCCATATTGATTCACCTCCTCTTTTTTTAAAAAAATATACCCCTATACAAAGACAGGGGTTGAGTGTTGAGGTTAGTATATCTAACTTCCAACCTCGGTAGGTTATTTAAGGATTATCTCCCCCTACGGTCTTTGGTTTGGATTTATATTCAATTTAATTATCCAACGATTTTAGCAACTATAGCAGGATCCATTTTTACTCCTGGTCCCATAGTTAATGATACTGCTACTGTTCTTAAGTATTGTCCTTTAGATGTAGCTGGTTTTTAGTCTGATGATTTGATCCATAAATGCTTTAAAGTTTTTCTTCAATTTTTATCTAAATCGAAATCAACTTTTCCTATTGGAGCATGGATAGATCCTAATTTATCTACTCTGAATGCAAGTTTACCTTTTTTGAATTCAGATACTGCTGCTGCGATATCAGGAGTTACTGTTCCTGATTTAGGGTTAGGCATTAAACCTTTAGTTCCTAATATTTTCCCTAATCTTCCGATTTTAGGCATCATGTCTGGAGTTGCGATTACTAAATCAAAGTCTAACCAACCTTGTTGAATTTGGTTGATGTATTCTTCTGCTCCAGCATAGTCTGCTCCTGCAGCTAGTGCTTTTTCTATATTTTCACCTGAAGTGATTGCTAGTATTTTAACAGTTTTTCCTGTTCCATGAGGTAATACAACTGTACCTCTGATTTGTTGGTCAGCATGTCTTGGGTCTACTCCAAGTCTTAATGCTACTTCAACAGTCTCTGTAAATTTTGCAGTTCTTGTTTTTTGAACTAATTCAAGAGCTTCTCTTATGTCATAAAGTTTTCCTGTTTCAACTAATTTAGCTACTTCTAAATATTTTTTTCCTCTATGTTTTGCCATTATTACATTTCCTCCCTTTGTGGCTTAACGAGCTAAACTCTACCACTAAATTATAAAGCAATTAGTCTTCGATTTTTATTCCCATTGATCTTGCTGATCCTGCAATTATCTTCATAGCTGTTTCTACAGATGAAGCATTTAAGTCAGGCATTTTAGTTTCAGCTAATTCTCTTAACTTTGCAGTAGTAATTTTTCCTGCAACTTCTTTTTTTAGAGTTTTTTGCTCCTGATGATATTCCAGCAGCTTTCTTTAATAAGTCAGATGCAGGTGGAGTTTTTAATATAAATGTGAATGATCTGTCACTATAAACAGAAATTTCCACAGGGATTATCCATCCAGCTTTATCTTGAGTTTTAGCGTTGAATGCTTTACAAAATTCCATTATATTTACACCGTGTTGTCCTAATGCTGGTCCAACTGGTGGAGCAGGGTTTGCCTTACCTGCTGGTAATTGTAGTTTTATTATTTGAATTACTTCTTTTGCCATTTTTTAAATTACACCTCCATAAGATTGTGTATACTACACCTTCAAAACACCATCTACTTCTATTTCAACTGGTGTCATTCTTCCAAAAATATCAACCATTACTTTAACTCTGCCATGTTCATAATCAATTTCAGCGACTTGTCCTTCTTGGTCAATAAAAGAACCTTTTAAGATTTTAACAAAGTCCCCTTCAGCAAAGTCAAGCTTTATAGTTTCTTTTGATGTATCCATACCTATAATATTGAATATATTTTTTACTTCGTCATCTTCCATAGGAATTGGATCTGAACCTACTCCTACGAAACCAGTAACTCCATTTGTGTTTCTTATTATATACCACACATCAGGATCTACTTTATAGCTTATTCCATTTTCATTTTCTTCTCTTGTAGCTTCCATTTCAAGCATGACATATGCAGGAAAAAGTTTTCTGTATATCTTTTTAGGTTTTTCCCCTAACGATTTCAGTTGTTTCTTCTTCTGGAACTAATATATTAGTAACGACATCTCTTAATTGTAATGTCCCAACCTTTTTGTTCAAGGTCTGTTTTTACTTTTTTTCATATCCAGAGTAAGTATGAATCATAAACCATTTTTCTTACATTTTCTATACTCATATTAATGCCTCCAAGGCGTTTAAAGCCTTTACTGCAAGAATATCAAACACACCAAGGTAGACAGATACTATAACAGTCATTGTTATAACCCATATAGTAGAATGTATTACTTCTGTTTTTGAAGGCCATTCAACTTTTGAGTATTCCATTTTAACCTTTTGAAATAAATTCATAAATATCTCTATCTCCTTTCATAAAAAAGTGGCAGGTCAAGAGGGACTCGAACCCCCCAACCCTCGGTTTTTGGAGACCGATGCTCTACCAATTGAGCCATTGACCTGCATGTGTTGTTACTTAAATTTTTCATCCTACTTCTTTGTTTCTTTATACAAAGTATGTTTCTTCAATACTGGATTGTATTTCATCATTTCCAATCTTTCTGGATGAGTCTTTTTATTTTTTGTTGTAGTATAGTGTCTTAACTTTGTTTCTGTACATTCTAAAATTACTTGTACTCTCATCTGCATTCCTCCTATTAAATTGTATTTTCTAATCTTATATAGCTCATACAATTCTACTCAACTAAACGAAGAAATCTTTTTGATTTTTAACTCCTTCACAATCTACATCAAAGTGTAAACTATTTATCAAAAAAACAAGTCCACTCTTTAACGGTATCTTTAATGATCCTCCCATAATTTAATATGGTATGCGAGTTTTTTTCCTGTATTCTGCTTTCTAAGACTTTTGGTATTTTTAACATATTTTTTTAATATAGTGTCAACAGGTAAATTAAAAAAATTAATAAATTTTTAATTTTGTTTTTCCTTTGCAGTTTTTTACATAAACCTTTAAAGTAAATATGTTTTTTTCATCAATTTTCACAATCTGCTAGTTCTGAAACTCATACTATAATCAATATTTAACTCAACATCAAATAATGCTCCACAGCAATTACATTTAAAATGTCCATGAGTATGAGTTATTAAATCATATCTTGTTTCATTTTTCTTCTATTACTATAACTTGAACCAACTTTTTTTCTACAAATAAATTTAATGTATTGTAGACAGTTGTTTTTTTGATAAAGTTGGTATCTCTGGACAAAGTGCCTTATATATTGTATCCACTGTTGGATGTACATGATTATCTAATAAATATTGAAATATTTTTCATCCTTTGGTAGGAAGGTTTTTATATCGTGGTCTTTTTAAGTAGTTTCCCTATGTCTCCTGTATGTAATTGTAATTCCATTCTTCCTCCCCTTTCTTTTTAAAAATACATCAAATAATAGTTAACTTGATTAGTTATATATTATATTAAAAAGTCTTTAGTTGTCAAATTATTTTTTTAAAAACTATATGAACTCAAAACAAAAATTGTATTTTTAAACTGAAAAAGGGATCATTATAACAGTCCCTAAATAATAGTATTCGATTTCTAATAAAAATTTATTTTATTTTTTTAACTTCTTGTACTTCAATTATAACTGGTTGTACAATTTTTTTCTACAACAACTGGTCTAGTAGCATTAGTTGTATTTTTTTCCTTTTTTTACTGATTTTTTTGTTCCTTTTACAGCTTTTTTTACTGGTTTCTTAACTGCATTAGCTTTCTTTTTCCTTTGTTGTTTCTATTTTTAGCCTTTGTTTCTCCTGCTTTTTACATCGGCTCCAGTTACATCTGCTTTTTCCTTCTACTTTATCTTTTACTTTTTCATAATCTTTTTTTAATATCTGCTTTTAGCTGCATCTGCTTTTTGTATCTATCTTATTTTTTTGCTGCTTCATAATCTGTTTTTACATCGGCTCCAGCTGCTTCTGTCTTTCCTTCTACTTTATCTTTTACTTTTTCATAATCTTTTTTTATGTCTGCCTTAGCTGCATCTGCTTTTTGTATCTATCTTATTTTTTTGCTGCTTCATAATCTGTTTTTTACATCGGCTCCAGCTGCTTTCTGTTTTTCCTTCTACTTTATCTTTTTACTTTTTCATAATCTTTTTTTATGTCTGCCTTAGCTGCATCTGCTTTTGTATCTATCTTATTTTTTTGCTGCTTCATAATCTGTTTTTACATCGGCTCCAGCTGCTTCTGTTTTTCCTTCTACTTTATCTTTTACTTTTTCATAATCTTTTTATGTCTGCCTTTAGCTGCATCTGCTTTTGTATCTATCTTATTTTTTTGCTGCTTCATAATCTGTTTTTACATCGGCTCCAGCTACATCTGCTTTTCCTTCTACTTTATCTTTTTACTTTTTTTCATAACCTTTTTACATCTGTCTTTGCTGCTTCATAATCTGCTTTTACATCATCTTTTACAGCTTCTAATTTATCAACAACTTTATCTTTTACCTTTTTCATAACCATTTTTTTACATCTGTTCCAGCTGCATCTGTTTTAGTAACTACTTTATCTTTAACTGCTTCATAATCTTTTTTTATATTAGCGTCAATACCATCAACATCTTTTTCAAATCTACTTTAGCAGCTCCACTTTTTAGTATTTGTTTTTTTCAAAATCTTTATTTAAATTTACTTTAGCAGCTTCTGCTTTTTGTATCTGCTTTACCTTTTATTTTTTTCAAAATCTTTTTTTACATCTGACTTAACTGTTTCTTCAGCTTTTTTTAATATTTACTTTAGTTGTATTATTCTCTGCCATTGCACTAAGCCCTAAAATCAATCCAATTATTAACACTAATTTTTTTCATTCTTATTTCCTCCACCTTTTTGAAAATTAAAGGAGCATTATTAGAAAAATACTCCTTATAAATATAAAATACAAAAATCCTATTGAACATCTTACAACTAAAGCCATAAGCCATCTAATATAATTTATAGTATTATTTTTTTAAATTTATTTAAAAAGATCGTCTGCTCCACCAACAACTTTATCTTTTTAATTCTGCTGCTTTTCCCTTCAGCACCTTCTTTTTATTTCTTTGTGCTTTCTTTTCTCTGCTTCTTTTTACTTCTTGTGCTTTCTTTTTCTGCTGCCTCTTTTTATTTCTTTGTGCTTTTATTATCAGCACCTTCTTTTTATTTCTTGTGCCTTCTTTTTCTGCTGCTTCTTTTTACTTCTTGTGCTTTCTTTTTCTGCTGCTTCTTTTCATTTCTTGTGTTTTACTATTAGCACCTTCTTTTTAACTCTTGTCCTTTGTCAACAGCCTTATCTTTTTAATTCTTCAGCTTTTTGTAACCACTTCATCCTTTAATTTTTTTAGCCTCATCTTTAACACTATCAACTAAGTCTCCAGCTTTTTCTAGTTAAATCATCAAATATTCCCATTTTTTTCCTCCTTTATATTTTACTTTTTCTATTTTTAAAACATTTTCTTTTTTAGTTGCTATAATAATACACTTAAATTAAACAAATGTCAACTTATATTTCATATATTTTTACTATATTTTTTTCCTTTAAGTACTCAATATAGTATTTAGGATTTAATTCTTCCCCTGTAACTTCTTTTTATAATAGTAGGAGTATCTTTTTAACAGACCATATTTATGAATTTTTTTCTCCTAACCAATCAGTTATCTTTTTTTCAAATCTTGATTTTCTAGAGCTTTTTTTCTACATCAAAATCTTTTTTTCATAGCATTATATATTTGTGAAGCATAGGCATTTCCTATTGCATAAGAAGGGAAATATCCAATTAATCCACAATACCAGTGTATATCTTGCATAAGTCCTTCAGAATCATTTTTTAGGTTCTAAACCTAAATATTCCTTTACTTTTTCATTCCAAATCTTTGGTAAATCATCTATATTAACTTCACCATTTATTAACATTTTTTTCTATTTCATATCTCAACATAATATGTAAAGAATATGTTAACTCGTCTGCTTCAACTCTTATAAGTCCAGGTTCAATTCTATTTATTTGTTTATAGAATTCTTCAAATTCTAAATCTTTTTAAGAAAGGATAAAATTCTCCTGCCTTTACTATATAAAGGTTTCCAGAAAGCTTTTATTTTTCTCCAACTATGTTTTTCCATAAATCTTGATTGAGATTCATGAAGTCCCATACTTCCACCTGTACCAAGTAAAGTATCTATTAATTCATCTCCTGTTTGTTGTTCATAGATACCATGTCCTGATTCATGGATTATTGAAAATACAGTAGACATAGGACTATCTTTTTTTATTTTTTTGTTGTAAGTCTCACATCATTTTTATTTAAATTTAAAGTAAATGGATGTTCACTTGTTTCAACAAGACCTTTTTCAAAAATCAAAACCTACATAACTTGATAAAAATTTTTGCAAATTTAAGTTGCACATCTTCATCAACAGGAACACTTATTTTATCTACTTCTTTTTATAGTCTTTTTTTCTTTTCTTGGATTTTCTTTAAGAAAGGAACTATTTCTTTCTTTAATTCACTGAAAAAAATACATCTAGTCTTTCAGTATCCATACCTTTTTCATAATCATTTAGTAGGACATCATAAAGAGTTTTTTTCATCTTTTTCTTCTGTATGTAGCAAAATTTTTTTATTGTAATCGAATATCTTTTTCAATCCTTCTTTTACTATTGAAAAAAATCTTTTTAGCCTTAGCTTCTTCCCAAACTGTTTGATTATAGCTTGTTAATCTTTGCATAATCTTCATATTCATCAGCAGGAATTTTTCTTTTTCTTTTCAATTTCTTCCATAGATAATTCTATTTCTCTTTTTTTCTATTTCTGTTAAAGTTTCTTTTTGCTTATTTAATTCTTCCACTAAATTTACAAATTCATCTGAAGTAGATAGAGCATAGTCTTGCATACTTAATTCTCCAACCAATTCAGATAAATAAGGTCTAGACTTTAATGGAGTCTTTGTTTCTAAATCCCATTGAATAAGCTCTAAGTTAGCATGTATTCTGTTTTTTTCTTTTTACCAATTCTCTAAATTTTTTTCTCATACAAAACTACTCCTTTTCAACTATATTTATTTTTCTTATTAATTGACCATTTCTTACTGTATAATTTTCTTTTAAATTAGCTATTATAGTTCTTACTAAATCATCTCTAGTTTTTATATGTTTCTCCACCCATAACAACTATAATTAAATCTATACCTTCAAACTTAACTGCTACTGTTATATTATATTTTTGCTTCTTTGTGGAATCCTGTCTTTTATTCCATAGACTCCATCTTCACCTATTAAATGGTTTCTGTTTCTTATAGAAATCTTACCATTATATATCTTTGTATTTTTTTATACCAGCTATTTCAATATACTTTATCATATTTTCAACGCTTCTATAGATAGTTTATAGATTCCTCTTGGAGTTCCTTCGTCCATAGGCATCTTAGTATTTCTTGTTGGTAGTCCAGCAGGTGTATGATATTTAATATCATTTTGTAAACCAAGTTGTTTTTAACTTTTTTTATTCATCTTAGCCACAAAATTGAATATACTTCCTTCACCTACATATTCAGCTATAGCATAAGTTGCGTTGTTTGCTGAATAAACTGCTGAAGCTTTTATTAAATCTTCCAGTACAAATATTTGTCCTTCTTTTTAAAGCTATTCCACTACCTCCATATTTTAAAGGAGTTTTTACTTATTCTTACACTATCATTTAAGCTGATATTTCCAGCATTGATTTCATCAAAAGTAACCAATAATGACATTACTTTTTGTTACAGATGCAAGTGGATACATAGTGTCAGCATTCTTTGAGAATATTACATTTCCATTTAAATCTCCAACTAAAACTGCTCTAAAGTTATCTGGAAGTACCCATTCAACTCCATCTTTTAGAATAATATGTGATCATTTCATATTTTTGTTTATCTTTTTTCTGGATTTTCTGGTTCTTCAAGAGCTAAATTTTTAGGTTTCTGTTTTTCTTTTCTTCTTCTACTTTTTTTAACTTCTTTAGTTTCTATTTTTCTCAGGTTTCTTTACTTCTTCTTTAACAGCCTTAACTTCAGGCTCTTTTTTTACTTCTTCTTTCTTTTTTTAGGCTCTTCCTTAACAGCCTCTTTTTTTGTTTCTTTCTTTACTTCTTCCTTGATTTCTTCTTTTTTTACTTCGACTTCTTTTTTTACATCTTCTTTCTTTTTCTACCTTTTTAACCTTGAGGCATTACTATTGTTTGACTTGTATCCTCAGCATCTTCTTCTTCATCTCCTAAAACTTGAGCTGAATACTCTTCTATTGACTGAATCTCTTTAACTGGACCAGAATATGAATTTGTAAATGTAAGTCCCAAAAATTGCCATAACCAAAAAAACAAATTTTTTTAAATCTTTTAAACATATTTTTTTACTCCTAATAATTTATAATACTTTTTATATTATAGCACAAGAATTATCATATCTTATAATTTATTATTATTTCTTATGTTTTATCTGAAGTAAAAATAAGATTGCTTTTTATTTGCAACCTTATTTTTTTCTATATTTAATAGCTTCTTTTAAATTTATTCAGCTTTTTTTCCATCTCTTTTTGAGATATAATCTTCTATTGCCATTTTAATAGCTTCTTCTGCTAGAACAGAACAGTGCATTTTAACTGCAGGTAATCCACCTAAAAGCATCAACAACTGCTTTATTAGTTACTTGTAATGCTTCATCAACAGTTTTTTTCCTATTATCATATCAGTTGAAATTGAAGAACTTGCTATAGCTGAAGCACAACCAAAAGTTCTAAATTTAACATCTGTTATAACATTATTATCAACTTTTATAAAAAAATTTCCATTATATCTCCACAAGATGGATTTCCAACTTTTCCATATCCATCTGGATTTTTCTATTACACCTACATTGTGAGGATTCATAAAAGTGTTGCATAACTTTTTTTCTGTATATTGCATTTGATTTCATCTCCTTTAATCATTTAAAACAATTATATAATTTTTCCTTAGTCTAATTTCAATTTAATTTTTATTAAAAAAACTTGCTGTATCAGTTAACTTATTGTCTTTGAAAGTTTTTCCATAATGGAGATAACTCTCTTAATTTACCTATTATTTCAACTAAAGCTTCTATAGTATAATCTATTTCTTCTTTAGTAGTGTATTTACTTAAAGAAAATCTTAAAGTTCCGTGTGCATATTCAGCAGGCACTCCCATAGCTAGTAATACATGAGAAGGTTGTAAACTGTCAGATGAACAAGCTGAACCTGAACTTACTGCTATTCCTTTTAAACTTAGATTTAAAAGCATTGATTCTCCTTCTAAGTATTTAAAAGTAATACTAGATGTTCCTGGCAATCTTCTTGCACCTTTTTCCATTTATTTTAATTTCAGGTATTCTTTTTGAAACTTCGTCTTCAAAAATAGTTTCTTAAAGTTTCTTCTCTTACCCATTCTTCTTTCATGTTTTCAGTAGCTATTTTTAATGCTTTAGCTAATCCAACTATATATGGTACATTTGATGTTCCTGGTCTTCTTTTTCCTTCTTGGTTACCACCTGTGATAACTTTAGCAAAACGAATACCATCTCTCTTATATAGAACTCCTATTCCCTTTGGTGCATGGAATTTGTGTCCTGAAAATGATAATAAATCTATTCCCATTTTTTCAGGATATATTTCAACTTTTCCCATTGTTTGAACTGCATCAACATGGAATATTATTTTTCTTTCTTTTTGTAATTTTTTTCCGATTTCTTCAACTGGTTGGAATGAACCAACTTCGTTATTTGCATGCATTACACTGACAAGAATAGTATCTTCTCTCAATGCTTTTTTGAATTCATCTAGGATCATAACACCATTTTCATCAACAGGCACCATAGTAATTTCAAAACCATCTTCCATTAAATCTATGAAAGTATTTTTTACTGCTGGGTGTTCTATTGTAGATGTTATAATATGTTTTTCCTCTGTGTTTATATGCTTTTAGCTATTCCTCTTATTGCTAAGTTATCGCCTTCACTTCCTGAAGCTGTGAATATTATTTCACTAGGTTTTGCTTTTTAAAAATATCAGCGATAGTTTGTCTTGCTTCTGTTACTGCAAGCCCTGTTTCATTTCCAAATAAATGTAGACTGAATGGATTCCCATAATAGTCTGAAAAAAATATGGCATCATAGCCTTTACTACTTCTTCATCAACCTTTGTAGTTGCATTATTATCTAAATAAACTTTCATTACTCTCATCTCCCTAATTGTATCTCTATATATGTTATAGCATTCTTTATTATCTTTGTCAAGAATAAATTATACTTTTTTTAGTTCTCTTTTAATAATTTTATTTTACCATAGTTGCAACAGTCAGAAATTTCACAATTTTTTTACACTGTGGTCTTCTTGCAATGCAAGTTGCTCTTCCATGTAAAAATTAAATAGTGAGAGAATTCTATCCAAGATTTTTTTAGGGACAATTTTCATAAGTTCTTGTTCTATTTTTAATAGGATCTTCACTTTTTAACTAAACCTATTAGATTTGTAATTCTTTTTACATGAGTATCTACAGTTATTCCATCTGCAAGTCCCCAAACTTCACCTCTAACAACATTGGCTGTCTTTCTTCCAACTCCTGCAAGTTCTGTAAGTTTATCCATATCTTGTGGGATTTCTCCATTGTATTTTTTTCTAATAACTGTTGACTACATTTTTTTATATTCTTAGCTTTATTTCTAAAAAAATCCTGTACTCTTTATATAGTTTTTCAATTTCTTCTATTTCCATATTGGCAAATTGCTCAGGAGTGTTTACTTCTTTGAACATTTCTTCTGTAACAATGTTTACTCTCTTATCTGTACATTGAGCAGAAAGTATAACAGCCACCAAAAGTTCAAAAAGGAGTTTCAAAATTTAATGCACACTTAGGCTCACCAAATTTTTTTATGGAGTTCCTCTAATATCTTTTTACCTTTTTCTTTTTTTGTCATTGTATCATATCCTCGTATTCATAGAAAACAGTTCATTATTAATCAATTTAGAAAGTAAAAAAACAGTTCATTGCTAGCTAAATTTCTTAACGATGAAAAAAATTAATGTTTCGCTGTAATTTCGGCAAAACTTGCCAACAAGTTGGCTTCAAACACGCCGACAATTACTCGGCTCACTTGCTTTAATTTTTCCATCTAAAAATTTAGATGCAAGTTCACTTGTTTTTTTACTTGTCTTAAATATATAATTCACTTATTTTCTAATATTAAATTATTATAGTTTTCTTATATATTAGGTATTCTAGCTCGTCGTTACAAATTTCAGTCTTATCATATATAAAAGATAAATTTTTCAAAAAAATCTTTTTTTGAAACAAGATTTTTCTTCTAATATATATGCCTTTAAAGTTTTTTATATTTTTATTGTCATTTAAAAAATTTATCTATACTTTCAGCTAGTATTTCTTGTGAGTATCCTTTATTTCTATAGTCTTTATTCAAATAGATATTTATTTTTAGCTGTATCTTCTAAAATTTCATAACTTGTCATTGCCACAAAATTAGCTTTTTCATCTTCAAAAAAATATATTAAGTAATCAAAAGAAGATATATGAGTTTTATACCATTCACTATGATTATCATGTATCTTTTTCTTTTCTTTATTATTTTTTTAAAGTATTTATTTACAAAATCTAAATGTAAATTTTTTTGTAAATAATCTCAATATCATCTTCTCTCATATTTCTTAATTTAAATCTAGACAAGAATACCACACTACCTTAACTATTTTTTTATCATATTTTTTTAATCCATATACCAGTAAATTTATATAATTTTTCCCCATCAAAAATTCCATCTTCTATACAACCCTCTAATTTAAAAACCAAACTTTTCATATAATTTTATTGCTCTTTCATTATTTTTCAAAAAAACATCTAAATTAATCTTTTTTTATCCCTTTTTTCCTTAGACCAACTTATTAATTTTTTTCTAATAATGTTGTTGCTATTCCTCTACCCCAATATTCTTTTTAAAACAGAAATTCCAATAGTTCCATAGTGCTTCATTTTTTCTTGCTGTATTTCCATTAAAAACTAGTACAACCTATTATTTTATTACCTTTTTATTGCTACAAAATGATTACTTGTTTCAGAAGATTTTACTTTTTTTATGTATTCTTTTTCATCTTCATAACTCATTTTTATTTCATTAGGATAACCACGTAAAAAAATTGGTTTCTCCTTTCACTTTCTTCATAAAATCCAAAAAGCTCTTTATAGTCTTCTACTTCTATTTCTCTTATTTTTTTATTTCCATAGTAAATACCTATTCCTCATAATGACCTTTTACAAGCAATTATCCACATAAAGCCATCTACAATTTTATAAACCAGTCTATTTTTTTCATCAATTCTTCTACTGTATGCACTTTCGTTTTTTTAATACTTCTGGCTTGCCTGTTCCTTTTTAAAACTCCATTTCTTTCAATATCTTTGACTAATTCATTTATCTTTTTCAAAGTTTTTTTATCCTGAGTTTGCCAATATAAGTAATCTTGCCAAGCCTTATGTGTCCATACCAAATTATTCATCATCAACCTCTATTAAATCATGAATTTCTCCTTTTTCCTGCTTCTAATTCAGCTATTCCTTCTCTTATTTTTTTGTCATATATTCAAGATTCCTCATAGCTTTTTAAAAACTCATTATATTTATCAAGACTTAATAGAACAACATTTCTCTCATTTTTTTCTTGTTATAATAATATCTTCATCATTATCAACTGCTTTATCAAAAATAACTTTTTAAATTGGTTCTCAAAGTTGTATAATTAATTGCTAACATGTTTTACCTCCTTGCATTACTTATTTAAGTACTTATATAATAACATATTTATTAATATGTATCAATATTTTTGATGAAAAATGAAAAGGATTAACCTCTGTTACTTACAGAAATTAATCCTTATTAGTACTTTTTGAGAGCTACACAATTCTCTTAATTCAATTAGCTCTAGTATAAACTTTTTTTATCAACACTATTTGAGAAATAACCATTTTTTTATAAATGATTATATTGAACTAAATTAAATAAATAGAATTATTGGTAAATAATAAATTAAACCAGAAATAAAAAAATATCTTTATTATTTCTTTTAAATAAATTTAATGATAACTTTATCTTTTGAATAAATATTAAAGATGAATATCCAATAAATATATTTCCCAGTAAAATTAAAATTTTATTTTTTTGATAAAAAGAAATAAGGCTCTTTTAAAAAAATATAAAAATATTAAAGTATTTATTCCTATAAACATTATTTTATTTACTTTTAAGAATTTTTCTTCATTAAATATTTTTTTCTTTTGTATCTCCTATAAAAAAATTATTATATATACATTAAGAAATAAAAATTAGGATATAAAGTAATTCTATATTTCTTATTTTAGTAAAAATAATTAAAAAAATTTAAAATTATAATTAGAGTTATGGAAACTTCAGCAATATCTTTTTCCTTTATATTTCATTAATATTCTCCTCTTTCTTAAAATTATTTATAACTAGCAAATTTAGTACCCCTTTTTCTTAAAAAGAATAGATATTTATAAATTCTTGATTACTTATATTCTTAAATTTCTCTTTAAATTCTTCTTCTGAAAAAAATTTTCATAGTAGATTTATTTTTTTATCAACAACTATATAGTATCTTTTTCCTATCTTATCAGTTTCATAATTATAATTAAAATCACAACCTATGAAGTAATCGTTATTCTCATACACTTCTTTTTATTTTTAAAGTCTCCAGTTTGTCCTTCTATATACATATCGTTTTTCTAAATTAATGTAGCCATACCTTCCATTACTAAAAAAATATTATATTCTTTTATACCATTCGTATCTTTAAAAAGTATACTCATAATGTTGAAGATAATTAGCCAATATCGTAGAAAAAGAAATATATTGGTAATATGAAGAATATAAAAATAATTTTTAAAAATTTTTTTATGTTTTTTTCCAATTCTAATAACCTCACTTTCTATATTTTTCTTATTCAGATTATTATTGATTATAGTATTTCTTAAAATTATATATTTCATTAGAATTATCTAGTTTATTGTTTTTTTATTAAACTTACATTACCTTTTTATATTGTATTGTCCTAAATTTGAATTATCATCAATTCCTTTTTTAATCTATTCTTTAGAAGTCCTGTTATTTCATCTAGACTATCTACTTGCTTTTTAATAGTAACTCTTTTTGGCTCTGTTCTAAAAACTAAATGTTTTACCTCCTTTAAATTCTTTATTCAAACCCTGTTTTTGCAGAGGATAATTCATTTACATTTTTAACATCTTCAAATCTATCAGTATATTGAAATATTACAGTTATATTAACATCATATTTACCATTTTTCTAACCTTTTCACACTACCATAAGTTGACTGAAATAATTTTTGTTTTTACCAAAAGCATAAAATTTATAACTTGTGGTAAGATCTGGATATGCAATTGTTTTTATTTCTTTCACGATTTTTGTTCACTTAAAGAAAAAGAATCCTTATCACCTAATTCATTTTTTTCCAATAATTTGATATTTTATCTAAATTATCACTTGTTTTAGGATTAGACCATAGATCCTCCATATGTTCTGGTAGATGTTTATCTAGTATAAATATGTCTATATCATTATTATTCTTATCTTTCTCTTTATTTGTATAAAGTTTTTCTTATTTCATCAGATGTACCATATATAACAAATAACTTCTTAGAAACATCAGATAAATATATTTTAGATAAATATATTTTTATCAAATTCTTTTGACATTTCATTTAACATAGCTTTTTCTTCCCTTTTTTTCTAAATATTTTTTTATATTTTAGATATATTATCTTTATTATTTAAATTTTTTTATACTTTTGTTCCATATCTTCAGCAAAAAGTGCATCTACAACTGAATCAAGAGCAAGATTTTCAATATAAGAAATTCCTTTAGGAATTTCTTTTAAAACTAATAACAGCTATTTCTAATTTATTTGTTTCTTTATGATAATATTTTTTTAAATTTTTCTATCTTCTGATGTTGTAACATCCCCAACCTTTTTCTCCAACATCAGCATTACTTAAATCTATTCCATCTGTTGTTAATTTTTATCTCACTGTTGTTATCTTCTCCAAATCTTTTTCTTTTACATATTCATTTGCTGGTCTTCCTAAACTTTCTAAGCCTTCTTCATCATTTGACTTATCTTCTGCTACTTTTTTATCTTGTCTTCCTTCTAAAGCATCTTTTCCATGGGCTACTTCTTCTGTTAAGGTTCCTAATACTTTCTTTATGTCTTCTATTTTTATTTACATCTATTGGTATTAATACTTTTCCTATTTTTTTCATCTACTATATAGGATGAACCTGTACTTCCTTTTTGAATCTTTTTGGCATTGTAGACTCATCTAAGTATACTACATCAAAAGTCTATTCCTATATCTTTTCCATAGCCCTTTACTATATCTCTCAATGCTTCTTTTTAAGTCTTCTTCATTAATTGTTCCAGCTTTAAACTGTCTACCTAGTTCTTCAACTCTTGACCCTATTACATTATAGAAACTTTTATTTTTATTTTTAGAAAAAAAGCTATATAAATATTTTTTTCAATCTACATAGCTTTTTTTCATCATTCTTAATCTACTTCTATTATTTCTTCATATTCTTCATAATTTTTCTGGAATTTTTTTCTTTCTAAATTCTATCCATCTTTTCATCAATTTTAACATACCTTTTTCTTGATATTTCTGCCTTCCCTTCCTCATTATCTGGATCAAATAGCCAATAAATATATACTCTATCTTCTATAAAATCTCCTCCCCAAACTTGACCATCCATTGCTGAAGGTTCTTTCTTTTTCTAATCTCTCACAAATACTATCCAAATAACTTTCAAAATTACTAATATCTATTATGTAACATGATATAATATCTTCATTTTTGTGTTTCATTAATAGAAACACAAATTAAATCAATTTCTTCATGTATAGTTTTTAAAAATTTTTTTCATAACAGAACTTAAACTTCATCTTTTTCCTCCCTATAATTTATTTATTTAATTATTTAAGTTTATTGTAAAGGGTAAACTGTTGTATTAGGAGCTATATATCCTTCTACTTTTTATTCCTGATGGAGTAGTTCCTTCCTATATATTATTACGTGTTTGTGAGATAATTTTTATTCTCATAAGCGATATCTACTTCTACTATTATCCTACTTTTTGACCAATTTTCTGGAAATAATGTTGTTTCTTGTGGGGGTGATTCCATCTCTTTTTACTTTTTAATTTCTATTGATTAGTATTCTGATCAAATATTGAAATATCTGCTGTATGAACTCCATTAGAACTTACTGAATGTAAACGTTCAATTTTAACATTATTTACAATTACTTGTCCATGTCTTAAGTTTATTACTTTAGATTTTTTATATTTTTCCTTTTTTATTTTTTTACTAGACTTTATTTCTTTACCTTGAAAATAATACTTTTTCTTCCTTGATGTCACCATTTGGAAAAAAATTCTCTATATATTCCTGAAAAATTTTTCATTCTCATCAAATGCTACCTTTATTTTTTTACTTTATTATTTTTCATATTCATGCCATATCCCCTACTTTTTTTATTATTTAAATAACTTCCTCTTAGTATAATATTCCCATTATCATCTCTTACTTCTCTAAAAACCATATAATTTATTATTTTTTTATAGGCTTTGAAATCTACTCTTTTTCCTGTTTTTTTACAATATATTTTTTCTACTCTTAATATATATATGCTTAAATTCATAATACTTTTTATAGTAATTTTTTTATCTATATTTTTCCCTTTTTTTCCAAATCTTTTTATTAAAGGAGCATTTTTTTGATAAAAGCCATCTTTTATATATCCTATTAGTAGCCATACAAATGTCATCTAAATAATCCATTTCATAAGCTAATCTTCCACTCTTATTATGATATGCAACAGTTATCCCTACTTCATGCCTTTTTTTCCATCTAAAAGTACAGATGTAAATTTTTATCTTTTTTTCATTAGCTATAAGCATTCCAATTCTATTGTCATTTATATATGTTTCTTCACTTAATTCATTTTCTAAAATAACCATAGTTAATACCTATATAATCATCCTTTATATCTTAAAAACCTCATAAAACAATTTACCTTCTTTATAGCTTTTTTTCTAAGAAAAAAATCACCTTGTATTTTTTTCTAATTGTTTGTAATTCACTCATCTTTAACCTCTATTTTTTTATCTTTTTTTCTCCTCAAATTTCCTCTATGTTCATATTATTGCTTCAAGATAATTATAGTAAATTCTTTTTATTAATCTCAAAAATTATATCATAGTTACTAGTAATAAACAATAAAAAAATAGTACTCACCTTCTAGCAAGTACTACTTTACATTCTTTTTATTTTTTTACAATATTATAGAATTTCTTTTTACCTAATTTTTAAAAAGCCCTAAAGTATTTTTCATTTAAAAGTGAATTTAACATCAGTTATTTTTCTCATCATTTAAAGACATTCCATTTTTGTTCTATAAGTCTTCTTCCTTCACTCTTAGTCTTTTAAAAATTTTTTTCTATCTACTAAAAACATCTAATAGTTCTTTTTGAAAAAAATCTTCAGCTCCTAATTCAATTTTTAGGTGCATTATCTAAATTATTTCCACTTCCAAATAGAGCTTCTGTTGCTTCCTTAGCCTTTGTTGCTTCTTCTTCTCCATGGATAATTTTTGTTACTTCATAAGCTAGAACTTTTTTAGCTTCATTTATTGCAGCATCTTTTAATGCTCCTAATCTTCTAACTTCGTCCATAGGTAAGAAAGTTAAAAAGTGCTAGACAGTTTTTCAACATCTTGGTCATCAATATTTCTCCAATATTGGTAAAATTCATAAGGTGTTGTCTTTTTAGGATCTAACCACAATGCTCCCTTAGCAGTTTTTCCCATTTTCTTTCCTTCACTATTAGTTAGTAAAGTACAAGTCATAGCATAAGCTTGTCTTCTATCTTTTCTTCTTATTAACTCCACTCCTGCTATCATATTAGACCATTGGTCATCTCCACCTAATTGCATAGTACAGTTGTATTTTTTATTTAAAACATAGAAGTCATATCCTTGCATTATCATATAGTTGAATTCTAAGAAAGATAGTCCATTTTTCCATTCTTGACTTATAGCATTCTGCTGCAAGCATTCTATTAACTGAAAAAAATGTTCTCCTATATCTCTTAAAAATTCTATATAGTTTAGATTTCTTAACCAATTTGCATTGTTTTTCAAGTATAGCTTTTTCCATCAGAAAAAAATCTATAAACTTTTGCATTTGTTTCTTTATACATTCAACATTATGGTCTATAGTTTCAACAGTCATCATAGTTCTCATATCAGTTCTACCACTTGGGTCACCTATCATACCTGTTCCACCACCAGCTAAAGCTATTGGTCTGTGCCCATGTTGTTGCATATGAGCCATGAACATCATAGCTATGAAGTGTCCAACATGTAAGCTGTCTGCTGTTGGGTCAAATCCTATATAGAAAGTAACCTTCTCTTTTTCAAGAAGTTCTTTTTATTTCTTCTTCATGTGTAAGTTGTTTTTAAATATCCTCTTTCTTTTTAGCACGTCATATACATTAGCCATTTTTTTCCTCCAATCTTCCTTCTCTCTATCTCTCTACTAATATTAAGAATAGTTGATTCTACTTATAATAAACTGCTTGATAGCCATTAGTGTTTCGTGAGCTCCGAAATGCTCCCTCAACAATAATGGACATCGCAGCAGTTTCTTTTAAAATTAATTCAACTATTCTTATATTATTTTCTCTGTTTTAATAAAAGTTACATACTATTCCAACCACTAAAGCTGGTACTAACCAAGGTAATCCTAAATTTACCAATGGTAAAGAATTATATATATTTGTAAATACTTCTGGCATAGCAATTCCTGTTACTGAAATTCCTTCATATAGTCCCTACAAGTCCCTGATACTAGAAACAACTCCCTTGAATACATTAGCATTTTTTTACACGGAAGAAGTTCAATATTATTAGAGCTATACTTATAGGATATAGGAATACTAAGACTGGAACTGATATAATAACTATCTTATTTACTCCAAACATTGCAAATATGAAACCTATTATTGTTGTTATCACTACTAATTTTTGATAAGATACCTTCATAAGTCCACTGAAATATTCTGCAACAGTAACAATCAATCCTATTGAAGTAGTTAAACAAGCTCCAGCAACACAGATAGCCAATATTAAATATCCTATTTTTTTCCTAAAAGATTTATAGAAATTTTTTTACAAGTAAATCTGTTTTTTTCAGCTCCAGCAACTAATTCAGTTCCACCAAAAGTTGCTCCAATATATGTTAAACCTGCATAGACTATTGTAAGTCCTAAAGCTGCAATAAGTCCAACTTTTTAAAAGATAAGAAAATTCTTGTTTTCTCTGTAAGTTTAGTTTTTCCCTCTTATAGCATTTAATATAACAGTAGAGAATACTATTGCTGCCAAGGCATCCATAGTTTGATAACCTTCTACAAAACCTTTTTTTAAATGGTAATTCATAAACTTTTTTTCAGCTATTGTTGAGCTATTGAAAAAAATACTCCCTTAACTAAAAATTATAAATAAAACTATCAATAATATAGGAGTTAAAATCTTCCCCAACTCTATCCACAACTTCTGATGACTTTTAATGAAAATAGTAAAGCCAATAAGAAATAAACTATTAAATACACATATTTAAATGTTGAAGTTGTAAATCCTGCATGGAAAAAAATGTTACTTCATAAGCTGTTGCACCCTGTTCTTGGTAGAGCCAAAAGTGGTCCTATTGATAAAATAAGTGCAATCCCATAAAATTTTGCAAATAAAGGTGAAACCTTATTTGAAAAAAACTATCCAAATCCTTCCCTGCATTTGCAGAAGCGATTATTCCCATCAGAGGAATTCCTACTCCTGTTAAAAATAAATCCTATTGCAGCTACTCCCCAGTTGCTTCCTAATTCATAACCTAGCATAGGAGGAAATATTAAGTTTCCTGCCCCAAATAACATTGCAAATAAAGCAAAACCTGCTGTTACAACATCTATCATATTATACATTTTTTTAAGACCCCTTTTTAGAATAATTTTTATTTTTTTAATTTTTTTCTTTCCATTCTTCTTCTTTGAAACCATTTAAAAACAAAATCTTTTTGTAACTATCATTGGTCTCTTTACAAGTTTTTCCATCAGTTGCTAATAGTTTTATCATTTCATCTTCTGTCATTGTTGGTAATTTATCTTTTTAACTCTAATTCTCTGTATAAAATACCACTTGTGTTAAAAAAATTTCTTTAATTCTTTTTCCAGATTTCTTAAAGAATTCTTTTTAATTCTTTTTTTCTGTAGGTTTATCTTTTTACGATATCTCTTTCAGTAAATTTTATTGAGTTTTTCTTCCAACCATTTTTTTAGCTTTTTTTGACATGTGCTACATCTTGGGTAGCAAAAAAATATTATATCTTTCATTTTAAATCCCCCATATATATTTATATTAGTTTTTAAAATTATACCACAACTATTAATAATAGACAACAAAAATGGCTGTTGTGATATTACAACAGCCTAATTTTATTATTTTTTTAGCTTTCTTTTTCATATTTTCTGATGATTTCAACTAATCTTTCTTCTTTTTTTCTGGTAAAAGATCTTTACCTGAAGTTACTGAAGGTTTATACCAAGATTTTTCCTTCAAAGTAATCTTTGTATTTTTCCTTTAGTATACTTTAAGTCCTCTTCTTGCATACAAAGTATTTCTTATAAGTGCTAATTCTTCAGAATTAAACTTCAATAGATAATCTGGATTTTTTTCTTATCCATAACTTGACTGATAACTTCATCTATTTTCTTTATATCTGAACTATCACTACTTTTTTTGCTACTTCTTCTTTCTTATCTTCTTTTTTTAGTTTCTTCTTTAGCTTTAGCATTTTTCTTTTTCTTTTTGTATCTTTAGTAACTTGTCTTTTTTTACTTCTTTTTCCTTTGTTTCAGGTTCAGCTTTTTGCTTCTTCTTTATTTTCGTCTTTTTTTGAGCTTCTGCTGCCACTTCTTCTGGACTTCCTTCTGTATCAGCTCCACTCTCTTCATCTGTTTCTTCTGTTGCATCTTTCTTCAGCTACAGTTCCTTTTTTTATCAAGTATTAGACTTTCTGTATCTTCACTTGTAAATTTTTTGATATAGGAAATAGAAAAGTATACCCTATAGCAAGCAAGAAAAAGAGTAAAGAATATCATCTTTAAAAACACTTTTCTTTTGATCTTCTAAAGAATCTTTCTTTCTAGAAGGAGGTGGGTGCTAACAGTTACAGTTGAACTTTTTTTCTTTCCTTTATTTACCTTATTCCCTCTATTTCTTACTATTTCTTCTTCTGTATCAATATCGCTTGTATCTAAAATTGATCTGATATCAGCAATTTCATCTTCTTCAGAATCTATTTTTTTGATAATCTTTTTTTATCTTTGGTTTCTTTTTCAGTTTCTTTTTGCAAACTTAAGCTCTGTTTTTCTCTTCTGTTTTTTTGAGTTTTATCTACATCTCTTTTTGTTTTTAACCATTTCAAGAATATCTAAATCATTCTCAGGATCAAATACTCTTTTTTGCTTCTGGCTCTGCTTCTTTTACTTCAGGCTCTGATTCTAACTCATCTTCATATCTTGATTTTTAAGAAACTAGGAATTTCTAATTCATCTTTCTTTGTTTCTTTTTTTGGACTTACAAGATTTTTGAACTTTTGGTTCTTCTTTCTTAGCTTCAACCTTTTTAGTTTCTGATTTCTTAACTTCTTCTTGGACAGCTTTAACATTTTTTTCCTTATCTATAGGAATTTGTTTTGTTTCTTTTGTGTCCTCATCATATATCTTTAACTTTTAGTTCATTATCTTCATAAGAAATTTTACAAATATCTTTCTTAGATAAGTTAGATTTTTAACAAAAGTATTTAAATCAAGTTTTAAATTTAATTGTCCATCTTCGTAGTCAACATCAAAAAAACTCTTTATCATTAGTAACTTTTTGCATCAGCATTATCTTTAGGTGAGCTAATAGTTTTTTTCAAGACTACCATCTCTATAGTAATATTCAGCCTTCACTTGACCACTTTCATAGTACATCTTTACATAAACCATCAAGTGCATCATTTTTATAGCTACTTTCAGCTTTTAATTTACCACTTTCATAGTAGATTCTTGATAAACCTTCAAGCATACCATTTCTATAGTTACCTTCAGCAACTAAATTACCATTTTCATAGTATTCCTTTGTAACACCATGTAATTTACCAGCCTTGTAATGATACTCAGCTCTTAAAACTCCACTTTCGTAGTAAAGAAGTTCATAACCTTCTTTCTCACCACGTTCGTTCCTTTCATATTCAGCTTTTAAGTTTCCATTAGTATAATATTCTCTATTCTTCACGGCAACCCCTTTATATCAAATAAATTATTATCTCTCATCATATTATACTTTAAAAAATTTTTAAAAATTACAACTTTTAATAGTTTTTATTTCTCATTATTACCAAAGACTTTGAATTTTTTTCTAATAGGTATATAGAGATAGAGTTTATGACAAAAGCTGGTACCATTTCATAGATTGTATTGCTTAGTCCACTTGTTTTTCCAAGCAATAACTGTTATTGTTGCTATTATCATAGATACCAACACTGTTTTCCAATGTAGATCCTTTCTTATATAATGTAAATAGGATTACTGGTGAGAAAACTCCACCAAAAACCCTGCCCAAGCATAAGAAACTAGCTCAAGAACTTTAGAGCTTGGATTCATTGCTAAAACACTTGCTATTACGAAAATAACAATTACACATAGTCTACCTACCCATATCATTTCTTTATGAGTTTTTTTCTCTTTTTTTACTATATGCTTATAGAAATCTTCTGTTAAAGTATTTGATGATACTAAAAAGTTGAGAAGATATTGTTGACATTATTGCTGATAGGATAGCTGCAAAACAATACTCCTGCCATCCAAGGATTAAATAACTTATGAATTAAGAATATAAATACCTTTTCAGCATCTCCACCCATTTGAGAAATATCAGAAAAAACTCCTATTCCTGTTATTCCAACTGCTATTGCTCCTAAAAGTGAAATGAAAACCCATATCATAGCTATAAGTCTTGATTTCCATAGTTCATCTGCACTATCAATACTCATAAATCTAACAATTATATGAGGTTGTCCAAAGTATCCAAGTCCCCAACCAAGTCCTGATATTATAATTGGTAAACTCCAAACTTTAGTATATTTAAAAATATTTAAAGAAATATCTTTAGCTTCCATTGCAGTGCTAATTCCATCTATTCCTCCACCACTGTAGTATGCAGCCACTGGAACAACTATTATTGCAAAGAACATCTAAGCAACCTTGGAAGAAATCTGTCCAACAAGTTGCTAAGTATCCACCTAAGAATGTATAGACAATTATTGTTCCTCCACCTATTAGAACTCCCCATTTATAATCTATTCCAAGTAAAGAGTCAAATAGCTTTCCACTTGCAACTAGCCCTGAAGCTGAGTATATAGTAAAGAAAAATAGGATTACTATTGCTGAAAATGTTCTTATATATCCCTTTTTATCATTCAATTTTTTTGTGAAATAAATGAAGGTACTGTAAGAGAATTATATTTTTTTCAGTTTGCACTCTTAAAGCTGGTGCAACGAATTTCCAGTTAAGATAAGTTCCTAAAGCTAATCCAATTACTACCCAAATTTCTGTAAGCCCACTTGTGTATACTGCACCTGGTAGACCTAAAAGTAGCCAACCACTCATATCACTCGCTTGAGCTGACATTGCAGTAACCCAATATCCTACTCCTCTATCTCCTAAAACATAAGATTCGTGAGTTGTAGTTTTACTATAAAAATATACCCCTATCGCCATTAAAAATACTAAATAAATTCCAAACGTTATAAAAATCTCATAACTTGCCATGATAACCTCCCAAAAAATTAAATTCACAACACCTTTTTAATAAGTATGAATTAGAAAAAAATAAGTGAGTTACATTCCAGATTTTAAGATAAAAATTAAACAGAATGAGCCGAGTAATTCTTGGCGTGTCTGAGCGATAGTGATCTTAGAAACACTTAATGAACTTGTTCATTTAGAGTTTCTTACAGATGCAAAAATTACAGCGAATTCTTAATTTTTTTATCTGTTAAGAAAATCTAGCTAGTAATGAACTATTTTTTTCTAAGATATTTTGGACATTATGAAATAAAAAAACCATTAAGATTTTTGTCCTAATGGTCACATAATATATATTATTAAATCCCATAGGCTCAGTCCAAAATATTGAAAACAAAAAAATTGGACTTGCACCTAGTTCAAAAATTAACTAAACACAAATCCCTCTTAGGGAACTATGGGTTTTACTACAGCTACATTGTAATTAATTAATTTTGACATAGAATTCTCTCCTTTTATTTTTTTATAGTGATTATTATAATTTATTTTGTTTCAATTGTCAAGCATTGTTTTTCATATTTATAGAAAAAAATTCTCTTTATTTTTTAAAGTTTTCAAAACTCCACAACAGTGGGAAAAAAATACACTACTACTTATACACTTCTCTTAATATATATTCCCCATAATAAATTAAGAAGATAGCCTTTGTGTTGCAAATATTTTTTATTTTTTTGCTATTATAATTCAAATATAGTATAATTAAATAAATACAAAATATTAGGAGAGATTAAGAATGGAAAATTTTTCTCTGTTTGAAAAAGAAGAAAAATTGAATGTAAACCATTTATTAAATGGGTTGGAGGTAAAGGACAACTTTTACCTGAAAATTGTAAAGCAACAGGTTATTAGAAAACTAATAGTATAAGATATAACTT
>BNJV01000187.1_pt1 | contig 69941 bp, 86 predicted proteins | sample 8540591 | NCBI WGS metagenome assembly BNJV01 (sample SAMD00202457, study PRJDB9452) | human saliva metagenome | host: Homo sapiens
AGCAATAATGCCAAAATAAAAAGACGTAGGGTGAAAAGTTTATTTCACAACCCCTATGCTAAAGTTGCATTTAGTCTTACACATATTTCAATTTTTACAATAGTTGCATTTAGTAGTACAATTCGGATAAGACAGCTACCTGAAATGTAGGTACCACTATAACATCTTTTAAACTCATTTTCACATATAACACTTGAAAGATAGACGAATTATTCTAACAGGTATTACTAACGGCTCCACTAAGACTGCTATTGCTGAAACTATTGGTAAAGATAAATTAACTGTTTGTAAAGAAATCAAATCACATCGTAAGCTGACATACAGATGCAGCATGCCGCTTGAATGTAGTAACTACAAGAAGTGCCCTTTTGGACGTGAATGCAAAACTGATTGTATACTTTACGCTCATTCCACTGCAAAAGACGTGACTGCTCTCCCGGTGCCTGTAACGGCTGTACAAACTGGCATCATTGTCGTTTTAACAAATATAAATATTCTCTGTAAGACGCATGGAATGATTATCGTTATACACTGGTAGACTCCAGACAAGGAGTAAATCTTACGGTTAAAACAAGCTAAGGAAATTGCTGATGTAATAGTACCCTCTTCTTAAACAAGGTTTATCTCCATATCAAATACTTGCTTCACACTCTGAACTTTGGTATTTCTGAAAAGACATTATACAACTACATAGAAGGTGATGTATTTCATGAAATAGCCGGTATTACTGCTCTTAACCTCAGAAGGCAAGTCTCTCGTAAAATTTCAGAAGTCTAAGGATTTTAAGAAAAGAGCTGACAACAAACATCTGATTGGGCGTAACTACAATGACTTAAAACAATATATTGACGACAATCCTAATGCTATTATAACTCAGATGGATACAGTCTATAACAACGAAACTACAGGTCCATTTATCCAAACTTTTAAGTTTATTCCATCAGGCATCCTATTTGTGCTCTACCAAACCGAAAAAGACTTCCACTGCTATGAAGAATGGAGTTGATACTTTAGAAAACCTTCTCGGCAATGATGCAGTTTAGAAAAATATGTAAATGTCTTACTAACTGATAGATGTTCTGAATTTTATTCAGCAATGGATATGGAAACAGGCGTAGATGGTACCACACGTACCAGAGTATTTTTATTGCGACCCAATGCAATCAGGGCGAAAAAGGATCTATAGAAAACAACAACATACAGCTACGTTATATACTTCCAAAGCAAACTGATTTAGTTTCTCTTGGATTAACTGATCAGGTGCACTTAACCTAGTACTAAGCCATATAAATTCAGCATCCCGGTTGAAAATTTGGTGGTAAAAAGTCCTTTAGAGGTAGCTTCTTTATGTATCATGATCTATATGAAAAACTTATTTCGTATGGCATCAAGGCTTACTCGATTTATTGCCGGATCATTCTTTGATACACTTAACATTAAACAGATTGCAAGAAGATCCAATGTTTCATCTCATATAGTTTATATAATACTTGCTACTATCAATAATTCTTCTTCTAACATTGGAGAAGCTATATCAATTGATGAATTTAAAGGGAATGTAGGTACTGAAAATATCAGACTATAGTTGTTGATCCTGTAAAACATATAGTATTAAATATACTGAATTCGAGGAAAGCCACTTGTCTGGTCGATTACTTCAAATCGCTTGATAAGTCTAAACGCATGAAAGTTAAATACTTTTCTTGTGATATAAACAAGACATTTATAGACTTGGCTGGGACATATTTTTCCTAACGCTAAGATTGTTATTGATAGGTATCATTTTATAAGACAAGTTTACTCGCCTCTTGAAAAATGTGAGAAAGAGAATTCAAAAAGGAAAGGACTCTTCACTTAGAAAGTATTACAAGTGTAGTAAGAGCTTAATTACTAAGAGAAAATCAAATCTATCTAAAGACAATAAATCTGCTCTTGAGCTAATGCTTGAATACTCTGAGGATTTAAGAAAAGCACATTTTATTAAAGAGCTGTTTGTAGATATCCTTGATGAAAACTCCTATTCCAAACAAAGGACTTTATGAGAGAATGGCTCCTTGAGGTAGAAAAGTTCAAGAGTTAAAGAGTTAAAGGCAGCAATAACAGCATTTAGAAATAACTATAAAGAAATATCCTAAAATGCTCTTAAAGTACAGGCATATCTCAAATGGACCCTACAGAAGGATTCAACAATAAGATAAAAGTTCTTAAAAGAATATATTATGGTGTACGTAACTTTAAATATTTTAGGAACAGAAATTTTAATGGCAATGGCTTAAAAAGAACTGGGAACGAGGTTTATTTGTTGTGCATAAAATATCCAGTATCAAAAATGGATATAATGTACTTCAACATATCAGTTATAAAAACTATGCAAATGTCTTCAAAAAGGTGGGTTGAAAATCAACCCACCCCAACATTTGACAAAGAACCTAGATTATCTCCAAGCTCCACTTTCATTTACATGATAACCGTCAGGTGTACTTTCATTCTGATACATTGAACCTAGAGGTCTAGATTTTATATCTCCAAAATTCCATCTACCGGTAGCATTATCAAAGAACCATGTCTGTGCAGGTGCTGTTGGATTCAAGTAATAATACTCTCCACCAATCTTGCTCCAAACCCGTGTGCATTGCACCACTGTTTGGATCAAGATAGTACCATCTGCCATCTTGTCCATCATAATGCCATCCCTTTACCATCTCACCAAAAGAATCCATCATGATCCATTGATAAATAATACCATGTATTATTATTTGTATCTAGGAACCATCCTGAATCCATGATGCTGTCATTTCCAAAGTGATACCACTCAGACTTTGTTCTTCCTTCATATGTGTAAGTCAAGTAAGCCCAACCTGTAACACTTCCACCATTTGTAAGGTTGAATTTCCATTTGCTACCATCAGGGTTAGCTTGAGCCTCAGCAGGATTTGTAAGCTCCCAATTACCGTCAAGACCAACTCTTATACCTGAGCTCTGTCGGTTGACTTTTTGCCGCACTGCCTCGAGACCACCACCTGAACCACCGTGGCCACCACCTCCAGATTTTTCTTGGCTGTAGAGTGGCAATAAGATTATTCAATGCATCAAGTGCCGCCTCAAGTTCAGATGTAGATGACTTTCTATTAACTCTATCAAAGTACTGCCTGTGCATCAGCTAATTGTGCTAGTAATAATGCCTGTGAAGGTGCATCATAATTATTTAAATTGTTTCGTGCAGCACTTATTGCAGACTTTAAGTCTTTTTCAGCTTTTGCTCTTTCAGTCCTATCATTTGAATAGAATACATATACAGTTTCATCGGATGTTACTCTGAATGTCGGATCATAATCCTGATATGTATCCTTATCTGTACTCAATCCCTCATAGTGCCATAGTAATACCATTGTTATCAATATAATCACCTGTTATCTTATGTGAATATAGACTTGCCTTATCTTGTACAGTTTCTGTGAGATCTCAATGTAAGAGTTGTTATAAGATCATTATCTCTATTATCTATTACCTTAATCTTGTATATAGCAGGTGTTGTATAACCAAATATATAAGTCTTTCCTGACTTCAAAGTAATATCAAACTGACCCGGATATGTTGTTGTAGGATTCTCAAAATCGCCACTAACTGCCATAGCCGCATTTGATCCGGTTGCAAGCTCATGAAGTGTATAATCCCTAGTTGATAACAACGCTCCTGTTTCAACTGTTGTATCAAGATCAATATCACCCGGATAGTCTTCCCATACATTAGTTGCTACATCTAGTTTCTGTAACCTTGCAGTCATAGCAAATATTGGATGGTAATGATCTGTCAAAGTCTCTTCAACAAGAGTCTTTAGAGGATTGCTAACACTGTCCTTATCAATAATAACTCTAAATCTGCCTGTGTCTGAAACTATAGGATTTACAACACCGATATGCTTTCCTGATGCTATATTGTCATTATAAACATTATTATCCCAATCTAAACCTGCAACATCATATATTGCCTGAATTTTTACCGGTTTATTTGGCATTGTGAATGTAATTCTGGCATTGGTTGTTCCTGAGAAATCCACCATTTATAACTTTCCACTCTTTAAATGTGTTTTGCAGCATTATCAAGTGGCTGTGCAAGAATCTCTACTGCTGTTCCGGGTGCAAGATTTCTTAGTTTATTGATATCTGTTTCTGTTTGTCCACCTATCTTAAAGTTTGCCGGAAGTGGTGCATTATTTGCAATCATAGTAACATCAAATGTGTTTACACTTAATCCAAAGTTATTTGTAGCTACAGGTAAATCTGCACCTGATGCTTGTCTTTGTGCAGGAGTATCACTACTTCCTATAGGTCTAGGAACAACATGATATGTAGTTCCAGGATTTAAGTTCCCAAATGTTACTGAACCAACTCCACTTGTATCATTTGTTGGTGTAGTAAATGGATAAACTTCATTTCCGTTGTCATCTACTAATGCATACTCTGTATTAGTTGCTGTAGGTGTTATAGTAATACTTGCTCTTCCTGGATTTGAAGGATCTTCTATAACTTGTGGGTTAATGCTACAGGAATTTGTGTAGTGCTAATTGCACTGATACCTGCTGCTCCGAAAGGAATAGGACTTCCTGCTATTGGAGTAGTAGAAAGTGCTGTAGCAACATTGTATGTATTTCCAGGTGTGAGGAAATCTCCCATAATATTTCCACCTTCTACCATTAATTTTGACCCAGGAACTACTGCCACTACATTACCATCAGCATCTGTAACAACATATTTTAATCTTGAATCCATAGCTGCAGGTAATAGAGGATCAATAGTAATTACAGGTTTACCTGCATTGTTCAAATCACCTGTTATTGTGGGTGTGTATACTGCCTCAGGTGCTGTACTTACACCAAATGCTGTAAATGTCTGACCATTCATTCCTGCTATATTAGAATTAGAATTAAGTACAGTATCTGACTGAGTATGCCATTCAACTGTATATCCTGGATCAACTGAAATAGCCATACCCTGAGTATAACTACTTATAGCACTAAATGGAATACTATTTAGTGAATTCCCTCCACTTCCAACATTTACTACAGTTGCTTTATCTCCACCTAAAAGCCTTACATGTGAATTCCCTGTAGCAAGTTTATATTCATTCCACTGATTTTCATTCTTCTCAAATGTACCTATTATAGATGCATTATTTTCTGAATTAGGAACATCTATAGTAGCAGGGAATGACGTAATATCTGTGCCATTATATTTCCAACCTGCAAACCTATATCCTGTCGCCGGTACAGGTGTAGGTAAATCAGACTGCTGAATCTCCAATGAATAATGATTTGCAACTGTGCTTGGCTTTCTTAAAGCTGTTTTATATCTGTAGGAAGGGTTCCTATATATGTCCGGTTGCAGGGCCTCCATCAGTATAAAGATCACCTGTTCCCACACCTATAGCAGCAACATTTGCCACCTTATTAGGATCAATAGTATATGTTACTACTAAGCTTGCACTGCTTAAAGGTGTTTCACCTGTACCATCACCATCTTTATCTATACTTACAGTATACTTTGGGTTCGTAGCAGACCATCCAGCTTGATTTGCATTAGGAGCTGTCTGATTTCTACCGGCTGGATTAGTATATATATGTATATGAACTGTTCCAGTCTACTAATTTGTCAGTAGTGATGGTTGGCAATTTGCTTATATCTGTACCTGCACTTATATAATCATTCAATACCGGTACAGGAATATCATAGTCAATACTTGTACTTGTATTCTTCACTCTCATATATGCATGGTCACCATCTGTATACATTACCCCTATATTAGGCTCCGCAGGAGGTACAACAGTTGATATATCTATAAATGCACTTGTATTTGCAGCCTTTACCTTATTGAATATATCTTTACCCTCATTATCCACATATTTTACATTTATAAGAGTGTAATAGTCAGGATTCTCATAGTAATTATATGTTACTGTTACTCCCTGGTTAGGAATCTGTCCGGTAATCTCATAACCACTAGCGGCATTGCCTACTTTGATACATCTATAATCTGTATCATCCTTTGCAGGTATTATATTAAGTATATCGCCTGAAGTTCCATCCTTAGCAGTTGTAAACTTTCCTGAAGTACTATTTGGTGTACCCCAGTCATATTTTATAGTGACCGGATTATCAGGATCAAGTATATATCTACTTGGAGTACTTGGTGCAGGTGATGCTATATGAACATATTTGCTATTTACCTTTATGCCAGCAGCATCAACTGATGTAAGTACTTGTTTATTTGAAACTGCGGAATTGGTCTCTGATTCTGAGACTTTAACGTACCACGAGCAGGATGAGCTGCACTACCGATATTATTCCATACTGTATCAACAACTTTTTAATGAAAATTTATCATCACTGACTTTTATACTTATACTCTATATTTACATCCTTATTTGTTGTCTTAAAGTTCAATACATATGGATTAGGAACGCTCAACGAAGTAGCTCCTGCTGTCAATGTTAATCCCTGCTTGTTTAGCTACACTAGCCATACCATCACCTGAAACGGTTAAACCGCTTACTACATATCCCGTATTTCTTTTTGGTCTTTCATTAATATCCTTAAGTACAGGATATTGAACTGGAGTATTATTTGGTGAAGGGAAATATGTTGTACTAGGATCTGAAGTATCCTTTACATGAGTTTCACTTAATTTCATTGCTGAAGGAATATTTTCATCAGCAATAAGAGTAGCATAGTATGTTGTATTCTGATATCTTTTTACTATCTAAATATGGTCTTGAAAGTCGCCATTGCCTGCTGCTTTTCTAAACCCTCTTATCTTATATCCCTTTAAATCGAGACCACCCGTACCCCAAGTCTTTCCTCCAACTGTTCCTGTATATCCACTGCCGTCTGGTTGTGTTGGATATGCAGTTGCTCCATTTCCCCATGGCAGAAAAACACCATTTGTATCTGTCTGAAGACCTGCTGAATTAGTATTTATAAGGGCACCCAACGGACCACTCACTGTAATTTGATGTGTAATTTGATGTGGAGCAATACCAGGATCCAATGAAGGTGTATTGGTATCAAAATCGAATATTATAGTTGCATCTGCTGCATACGCCGGCATTGCCGGTGCCAGCATGGTAAATGCCATACTGGCAGACAATACAGCAGCTAATTTTGCTCTTATTGTCTTTCTTTTCATTTCTTCTCCTATGTCACTTAGTTCCAAGCACCATTGGCATCTACGCTATAGCCGTCAGGAGTCTTCTCTCCGGCATACATAGATCCATATGGTCTGGCACTATTGTTCAAGTAGTTCCACTTGAAAGCATTGGCATCCCATGTATAAGTATTTTGTGGAGTATTGGTATTGAAGTAATACCACTTTCCATCAATATTCTGCCATCCTGTAAGCATTTCACCATTTTGGTTGAGGTAATACCATCTACCGTCCTGCTTATCTAAATGCCATCCTGTATCAAGAATACCTGTATTATCATTCATGTAATACCATTTATTTGTATTTGTATCTTTTACCCAGCCCTTTACCATCTGTCCAAGCTCAGGACCTTCTGTAGTATTCATATAATACCAGTTACCATTCTTTGAGTCGTATACCCAACCTGTTGCCATAGTTGAGCGAGCATCAAAGTAATACCAACGGTATATTTTGTTTCCGGCTTCATCATTGAAAACTATCATACCCCACATATCATTGATAGGTGTTCCTCCGTTAAGTACGAATGACCATCCACCTGTCACGCTGTTTCTTTCCCAGTTACCATCCATACCAAGTACGAATGATCTTGTGTTACTGTTCTCATTGATAGCTGTACTCTGTGTTGACTTCTCTCCCGGTGTCAAAAGTTTACTTCCTCTACCACTTGAAGAATTACCACCACCACTGGCACCACCGGTTCTTCTATTTCTTTCACCTGCTCTACCTGTAGATGTATTTGAATACTTGTCGATAAGTCTTCTAAGTGCATCTATAGCCTGCTGAAGCTCTGCATAGTTTGCCTGTCTGAGATATGTGGTTCCATCAGGAGATACAAGATCTCTTGCCTGTCTAAGTGTCTCAAGTGCATGTGCTATAGCTTCATTGATTTCAGCTACCTCAGCCACCTTAAGATATGGGTCACCTGTAAGAAGCTTTGCCTCTTCTATAGTATCACCAAGATCCACTCTTGCCTGTGCTACTTCTTTTCTGTTATCAGTATAGAATGCATAGACTACTGTCTTCTTTGTTACAGGGCTTGTTGTATCATATACTGAAAGCTTATCTTCCTTTTTTGACCAGTTAACATAGTCATACTGTACACCATAGATATCTTCAAATGGTGTTACAAGTCCATTTGCTACATCATTTTGTGCATATGCTGTAACTACATCATAGTCTGTTGAATAATAGCTGTCCTCAACATTTTCTTTTCTTCTCACCTTGAATTTCTTGTGAAGTTTCTACTTGTATCATTTAAGTATAAGTGATTAAGTACAGGCTTATTATCTACAAATGTTACCTTAAATGTCTTTGAGTAAACAAGTACATATGAATGCTGTAAGTTACCTCTGAACTTTATAAGTCCAGCATTGTTTGCTACATCAGTTGTCATTGTTACTTCTATTGGTGTGATATTACCCTAAGCTGTCAGGGTGTCACATCAAATAACTGATAGTCAAGCTGGTCTACATCCTCTGCCGTAACTGTGCTATCACATCTACCATTGCATTTGATGCTGTTGCTATTATGCCATTGTTTACAAGTCTTCCATTTACGTATCTATCAAGTTCGATATCAAGTCCATATGCAGCGGTATGTGCATCCGGATGATCCACACCTGAAACTGATACCGGTTTTACAGCTGTTTTCTCATTTGTCTTTGCGTCTCTCTATTGAATACTACCTTATATTCTACTGTTGCACCATTTGTACCGATAAGTGATCTGTCAAGTGGTGTTGTCAGTTCATGTGCAAGTCCCGGAATCTGATCCGGAGTAAGTCCAAACTCTCCAACACTTCCACCTCTTATTGTCTCTGTAAGATCTGCATCATCTCCTGCCACCTTAGTTGGCTCGTATACAACCTTTAAAACAATATTTGAATTTGAAAGAGTAAATGTATAGTCAGCCTGTGTTATCTTTCCGCTAACTCCTACTGCTCTTCCTGCAAGTATCTGCCAATATAGGAAGTTCTTGCCATTTGCATTTATAGGATCAGCATGAATTGCCACTACCTCTCCTGCTTTTGCTTCATCATATGTGTCATTTCCTACACTTGTAGTTCCTACTGATACAATGCTTCCTTCCTTGGTTTCTACGACATACTTAGGTGCATCTGCCATATCACCAGGATTTGCAATTATCTGATTTCCATCAGGAAGCTTTGTAAGTGGATTTGGAATAGTGCTATCGCCCTTCTTTCTTGCCACCACTGTGTAAGTTTCATTTGGATTTAAGTTGTTGAAAGTAACTGTTGAAGGATTGCTTCCTACCGGAGTCATCCATCCATTGTCACTTCCCGGATACTGTACTACATTTCCATTCTCATCTATGAGTGCATAGTCTGCATCAGGATCTGCAGGATTTATAACTATCTGTGCCATACCGTCATTATCTGGATCGTATCCTATATTGTAGTTATTATCTACTGTTGGAATATATACATCCTGTGGTGTTGATACAGATGTGCCTGTAACACTGAAACAGGCTGTCCTACTGTAGCCTGAGTATCAGGACTTCCTTCCTGTACATTGTAATGTGCTCCGGGGATGAGGTTTGGAACTACTGTTCTGTTTCCTACTGAATCCCCAGGTACTACTGCTACGATATTTCCATCCGGATCACTGATAACATATACATTACCGGGTGTTGTACCGTCTATTACTATCTCGCCACTTCCGTCATTTCCTATATGTCCTGTTGGAGTGATAGAACCTATACCTCCAAATACATTTGGATCCTGACTAAAGAATGCTGTATATGTTGCATGGTTTGTAAAGTGTGCTTGTTCCCTGCATGAAAGCTCCGTTTGAATCCTTCCAGCCGTTAAACAAGTAGTTTGCTACAGGTGTGGCTGTTGGCAACTGTCCCTGTTATCTGACTCCATGTATAATCATATGGAATATGAAGTGTTGCAGGAGCTGATATTGAACCATTGCTTCCTGCTGCAAGGTTTATATCAAACCACTGACTTGGATCCTCTACAAACTTAGCATAAAGTGTAAGTGGTGCTGTATCTGTTGGGAATGTATCTGTTCCATTTACCTGCTGTGTTGCTGCCGCATCCAGATACCATCCATCAAACTTATAGTATCTGTTTGGTGTAACACCCGGAACATAGTTTTCAGATTTTAGCTTATCAAATGTATATGCATATGTGTTTCCCGGCAATACTTCCATCATTTGCTAAGAAGCTTGTCGGTGCTCCCACAGGTAGGGCATCCACACTACCATTATTATTTGGTGTATTTGCTACTGTAAAGTTGATATCTCTCCATTTAGAAGCATCATGACTTAGTTTGTAGTCAGCTCTAACACCATTTCCACTAATAGGCATACTACCACTCAAATCACCATTTGAAGGATTATGAACTACACTTACCGGACCTGTTAAATTTGAAATATCTACTATATCTACATTTGATGAAGTATCCCATAAATAACCATACAGCTTATCACCATCTGTACTTCCTGATGTAGGAATTGATGCTGCTACATTAGCTGAAGGTGTAGATGCTTCTACCCTGACTTGTTATAATCTTATCAGTAAATCTGTCATAGTACCTTCTAACCAAATTCATACCCGCATCGGCTGTATATATATAGTCTATAGATACATCCTGATTTGGCATATATGCCACAAAAGTTCCTGTTGATGTATCATTACGTACAATGTATGGTGTTTTTTGGAGTTCCTCCCACTATCTCTTGGTGATTTAGACCAAGTACGTAGCTTCCGGCTGCACCATCGTTTTCACCTGATGTTATATGGTATGTTGAATAAGTATAACCGGCTATTGAATTGTCTGCCATTGCAGTAATACTCTGCTCTGCTCTTCTTTGTGAAGTTACTACATTAGTTCCTGGAAGGAGATTACCCATTGCATCTATGTGTCGTACAGTAAATGTAAATGTTGCATTTGGATCAACACTGTACTTGTAATTCAAAGTAACTGCTGAAGCAGGCATACTTGAAATGTGATAATGTCCTTCAGATACGCCAGCTGTTACTGCTGGATTTGGCTCTACTTCACCTGCTGAAACAGGAGTAGCACTTCCTGAATTATAGATATATCCCGGAACTATCGCGTGATCTTTATCTACAACTGATTCAATAACATATCCAGGGTCTATTTCTGAACCTAATGTAAGTGCTAATGCAGGGTTTACATTCTTGTGATATGTGCTTATTGGATAAAGCGTTCCATCAGGTGTCCAGGTAGCATAAAATTTGAATGTATCTGCTGTTGATGAAGCCGGATAAGTTGTACCAACATTTGCTCCGGCTGTATCACCTGTATCAAATACATCATTATTATTTGCATCTGTGTACTTTACCCATCCTGTAAATGTATAGCCTGCTTTTTGTAGGAGTAGACATTGTACCTGGTATTGTTCCTACAGGAGATACAACTTCTGCTACCGCTGTACCGCCTCTTGAATCAAACTTATAATTCATTACATTTTTCTTTAATGAAATGACAATATCTAAAGGAGTATTAGGAGTCGTTCCAATAACAGTTCCCTTAGTAGGTGTAGTAGCAGGTGCAATCGGATCAGTAGTTACCACCGTCAATGTTCCAAAAAGCACCTGTAGCACTGTCAAATACAGTTGGTGTTCCATTGAATGTATAACTTGGCATTGGTATATTTACGGCTGATCCGGATGCCGCCCTAAATGCATATGAAGATGTGTTTGTAGCATCTAAAGTTCCCGGAATAGTATTTGTACCTGATGTAAGGCTTGCAATAGGTATCGTATTGCCATCCGGATCTATATAGGTCACTGTAAAATTGTACTTCTGAGCTCTTAAATAAACCAAATTATCTACCTGTGGAATACTTAAAACTGTACCAGTACCATCAGTCACATTAGCAGTTGCCATACCCATTCTAGGATCAATACCATCACCATCAGTAGTAATATTACTTGCAGAATATGGTGCAGCTGATCCGGAAGTTCTACCTTCAAAGTCTAGTACCGGTCTACCATCATTATCATCTGATGTATTAGGAACATCTGAAATTGTTACTCCTATACTTCCTGTAAGTGTTTTGCCCTTAGGCACATACAACATACTCTTATCAAGATTTACATTAGCTTTAGATGTAGTAACTTTAGTTGTAGACTTATATTTAGTTGCCGGTGTAGTAGCGCTATCATTGTGCTCTTCCTTAGTCACTGTCGTTGATGTTTTATCTGTTATAGTAGTCTTAGGGTTAGGGGTCTGTAGTAGTTGAGCTACAAGTGTTGTAGTAACAGTAGCACCCTGTAGGTACTGAAGCCACCGCAACCTCTGTTCCATCAGCATCAACCTTATATGCTTCTACTACTGTATGTATATCTTCGTTATTAACTACATTAACATTGCCTGAAACATTTATTGCTCTGGCTCTAACTGCTCCTATTCCTGTAGCACTTGCAACTGTTGGATTTACTGTAGATGATACATTTATAGCCGGAATCTTAGGATCACTGCCTGAACTGTTGCCCGTATTATTATTAATATAGATTGGCTTTACACTGCTCTCCATTGTAAGAACACCTGTACCCTCTACACTTATAGCAGAAGCCTTTGGTGTAGTCTCTGATACAGTAGAAATATCATTGTTCAATCCCTTTGCTACATTACTGTTTTTGAATAGTAGTATTGTCTTTCAGTTTTACATTACCTGCCGATAACTCTACTATAGGGGCTGCCGCTTTGACATTGTCACCATTTCCATCAAGAATTATATTGGAAAAGTTCAATGTTGAACTATCACTCTCCACATCAAACAATGCTCCTGTAAAGTTAGCATCTCTTTTTATTGTAAATGTATTAGTCTCCGGTATAGGAGCATCATCAGTATACAATGGAACTGTATTAAAGTTTATAGTTGCTGCATTTGCCAGTGGCTTATAGTCTGCGGTCTGTATAGTAATATCTCTGTTGCCGGAATCACTATAGTCTCTTTTTGATTATCTATAATTCCTTGATTATCTATATTTCCCTGTATATATATATATGCTTTTTGATATCATATGGTTTAGTTGACAATACTTGCCTTTTTTATTGACTTCACCGGAGAACCCATAAATCCGGTTCCTGTATCGTCTTTCCATTGGCAGGATCAACATATATAACATATGGTTTTATAGCCAAAGCAAAAATCGTTGTCTTTGTTTCAGTGGTTCTAGGTCAAAATAAGCTGAGAACGCCGCTGCTGTATCACCATGCAGAGCCTGTGCCATATCGTCCGGCACCCTACATATCCCGGGTCTGCTCTGTGAAAAATACCCAATCTGTATGATATACTCCTGCTGTACTAGACCAGCTTCCCTGCCCAAACTCTATTTTCCTTTTATCATTTGCATCACGTCTTTTGCATTCCGACATCCTGTCCACCTATACCTTTGCCTTTTTGAAATTATATCAAAAGACAGCATGTGACGAATTATTATTAGCATGATCTTTATTGTGGAAATGCAGACCTTCTGCCCCTTCTGTATTATCATGTTTTTGTAACAAAAATAGGTACATCATCCCATTCTCCAAGCATAGTATCTGACTCATTACCAATCATAAGATCAATATGATTGCCGTAGTTATATGTATACAGTATATTTTACATATATGTACTGATCATCCGTCGAAGGCATTACTTCCTGTCTAACTTCTACATAATCAGTATCAGTAGCTGACTTCTTTATTTTAAAAACTTCTCCGTTTTTATATGATGTAAGACCGGCATGTAATGCCTTCTTTGTATGAACCATAGAATGTGGCGGCTGTCGGCTGAGCATTATACGCTCCTCCCCAACTTGTTATAACCGGATCTGCAGTATCAGCTCCTGTACCACTTGCATGATTTTCTGTTCCTGCTGTTGGATTTTTACTTGAAACATTACTGCCGATTCTATATGGCTTTGCAAAAGCGTAATATCCATGCCACCATGATCTGTTCAAAAGCTGATTTCAGTGTTGGAAACTCTACGTATCTTTTGCCTCGCCTTTGTAGAAGCTGTATCTGGTAATATCCTCTGCTCAGTTCAATCTATAAGCCTCATCCGTTATAGCGGCAATATTAAAAGTAAAGGGATCCTCTCCTCCCGCTGTACCATAGCCACTATTAGTACCTCCGTGTATAGGTAAATTCGTTGGAACGACTACTCCTCCACCGTAACTTATTGGAAACGTATATAAAGCAGTTGCCTTTCAAAAGCATATAGCTGTTGTTGCTGATGAACCAAAAAGTGTAATTGTTGTTATTAGGATTTACACTTACACCCCTGGGAGCAACACCCTGTGTACTTAATTCAGTATTAGGCTGCAATTCTGTCGCTGCCCTTGCCACAAAATTTCCAAACAGAGCCCCTGTCAGCACCATAGCGGATGTTAACAAACCGGCTGTTAATTGTTTAACCTTCCTCATTAAATTATTTTTCTTCATATCTCTCCTCTAACTATCTGTCAAAGAGTACGAAAATCACTATCTAAGTTGTATGCTCCATCTGTAGCATATGTGATTTCTGCTCCCCATCTATCATGCCTTTGCAGCTGTTGAATCATAGTGATAGAATTTTCCATTCTTCTTTCTTGGTCTATCACCATCACTTAACTCTTGCTACGAACTTTGAGTTTGAAACTATTATCCAGTTGCCCTCTCCGTCTCTTAAGATTTTGTTGCCTCTTACAACTTTTCCATCAGTTCCGACTACTACATATTCGCCATGACCTGTTCTTGTATCTTTTACGATACCATATTTAAGGTCTGCATCTGCATCAAGTCTCAAACCGTTGAAGTAGAACTTGCCATCACTCTTTACAAGTGTGCACTTTGCTCCAATAGCCTTACCATTATCTCTAAATCCAAATACAGCGTTTGTATCTCTAAGTGATACTGTAACCTCTCCTGTAATCATTGAACCATCATTTAACTCATCTGTTTCCAAAGAGATATAGGCTACCTCTATCTATAGCAGCTATAGGTGTAGTAGCAGCATCATCAAGAAATCTTCCTTACTCCACTCATCTACATCAAATCTGATACCAAAGCTGCCATCTTCTAACATAACTACAAAGCCTGTCTGCATACGTCCTATCTCATCAAAGGCATATCTTCTTCCAAGTACTGTAGCTATTCTATCCTTTATTACACTGCCATCTTTTCTGGTTCTGAACCAGCTACGCTCCCCCTGTATCGTAGTCCTCCTGACTCATCTCCTCATTTGGCACCGTAAATGTCCAATAATCATCTTTTAGCTCGCCATCTGTATCAAGTGAACCATATTTTACCTTAGCATTGCTTGCTGTTGCTCTTATATTTGCATTTGTCAGTGAGAGTTGTGGTATCATTACACCATTCTCATCAAACAAATAAGCTTTACCATTATTTCTCTTTGCTTTGATTGATCTGTAGTCTTTGCAACATACTTTCTACCATTAGCTCCAAAGTATAGCCACATCTCGTCATATTCACTATAGTTTCTTTGTCCAAGCTCCGAATATCCCGGATTCTCTCCTACCTGTGAATATAAAAGCCAATGTTCTGTAAACATTGCTCCATCATCACCAAAGTAGTATACTGCCGCTTTGAATGGACTATCATCTTCTACTGCATTACCTTCTGCATCAAAGAATCCTGTAAGCATTACTCCATTCTCATCAAAAAGATATCTCTTTCCATTGACCTCACGAGTATATACTCTTCCCTCTTTACCTTTGTAGGCTTTTCCGTCAGCTCCAGTAATACCATCCTTCTTCGTCATCTTCATCCTTGGTGAGTATCCCAGCTATTAGCTGCCATAGCTCCATCAGCCTTAAGATAAAAAGTATATCACCCTATGGTGAGTAAAGTATCTCTTACCATATTTCCATCTTCACCCAAATAATACCAAGTATCCCTGACTTCGCCAAACATCAGACACTGCGCTGTCAGTATCATCTAGGTATCTCCACTCTCCTGTTGAGTTATTCCATCCCTCTGCAGCATGTGTAGTTGCCGGAAAAAGCACACACAGAGCAGAAACCGCAAGTAAGCCGGCATAGCCAACTATGCTCTTCTTCATCAAATTACCTCCTTTATTGTAAACACACCAAATATAATTCCTATATCTATTTAATGTATTACATCAAATTAGTACTTTATTTTATATTTGAATGTATTTTATATTGTATATATTTATTTCTTTACACAAACAAAACAGCCGCAAAAACTGCAAGCAACTATCTACATAAAAATCTATACCATATTTGTAAACTGTAAAAGCCCACACCACCGTCTACTTTTTATACGGATGATGTGCTCATTTATAAACAGCTCTTACAGTTATTGTCAAAAATCTGTTTTCGTATCTTATAAATACACACGGACATCTAATATAATAACTTTATATGCATTCCACAACTCATATATCACACTCTATTCTCTAACTTTATTGAATTTCACGATTATATTGTATCAATATTATAATATTATTTTATAACATTTTTGTCAATCAAGTTGATTAAGCTCTTTTGTTACATTTTATTATATTTATATAATTCTATAATTTGTGTAATAATTATTATTGTTATAATATACATTTTTATTATTTATAATTTTATTTATTGTTATAATATCATAATATATAATTATTTCAAATTTCTAATTATCATATTCATAAAATATCCATATTTAAAATTTTAATAATATGAATAAATTACAAAAACATGGCTTATACTCCTTAAAATTGAGATATAAGCCAGTTAATTAAAACTATTTTGCTGTATTAACTTCTCTGAAATGGGTACTTTGTTTTTAATATAGGTGAAAATTTCTTATATAAAACAATAGTAAGTATGATACTCATTGCACCTTTTAAAGATTCAATGGAACTACTATCATCAGGGCAAAATGTTTGAACATTGGTTACAGCCAGGGTTTATAGACTACTCATCCCTACCAGTGCACTAAGATCCATTCCATACATCTGTGCAAACTTAGGTAAAAGGTATACTGCATTAAATAGTGAACCAAACCGCCATTATAATTGTACTGACAACACTTCTATCAAAGCACCCTTTCTTGTCTTGTTAAAAATATAAATAATACTTGAAGGGAGTATAAGTACGCTCCTACACAGAAGTTTGCAAGTTCACCTACAAATGCTGTAGATGTGGATCTGAACATTACCTTTAAGAGTATCTTTATGAACTCTGTAGAATACTCCATGAACAGGTCCAAAAGCGAAAGTCACTATCATTACAGGTAGCTCTGAAAAGTCAAGCTTGTAAGAATGTAGGGTAGCAAACAGTACAGGGAAACTCAAACATCATACAGATATTGTACTTATAGCACCAAATAAACCTATCATAGCAATCTTTTGGGTGGTAATAATAGGACCTGTGTAACCGGCCTGGCTACCTTTCTCAAAGATATAGCAACTACAGATATGTAGCAATACTAGAAAGTGCTCACGAAAACTAAATTTTCCAAAACTGTTTTAACATAAGTACCTCCATAGCTTATGCTTGGGTGGTTTTCTTCAATACAAGCTATATATCTATAGGGGGCTGATAAACAGATCTGAAACTCTTCTCTCATCAGACTATACTGTCGGTCTTGGAATTTCACCAAATCAACTGCAGATACAGGTCGCGAACTATACTGCCGGTGAGAATTACACCCCTTGCATTAATAATTTTATTAACTACGTATTAAAACTTTTAGGTAAATGTCAATGGTGGTTTCTTATCCAATTTTTAATGTGCATATTTATCATTTTGTAAAGATATCTGGATACTCTTTACGGCATTCCGATTGACTTCCACATCATCTTCTATCAGTGCCAGCAGATATTTTCTACCATCTATTACTCTTGTTTCAAGTTTTTCTATAGATCTCGTGTCTGTTTTACGGTAATACCCGGTGTTTTCACTTCAAATTTTCTGTGTATCTATTACATTATCCGCTAATACTTCTATATCAGCATCTCACTTTTTCATAAGACTCTATGCTTCATCAGATACCCACTCTTTGATATAGCTTCACCATATCATTCTTCGTAGTACCAAAGGGCTCCGGATTGACTGAATTTTCCTCAATCATATCGATCATATTTGAACTTAAAGACAGACATAACAGGTTGTAAGTTCATCTCTTAAAATATCATACAAGTATAGCTTCAGTTCCTTTACTGCAACTGCCAAAGACATTGGTGGCTCTACACCTATTATTTCATTATAAAACTCTCATTTAGTGCATCATGTCTGAGTACTAGACTATAGGCACCATCTCAGTAGTTCTATCTGTAAATGCGAGGAAACAAAATCATACATAAGCGCATGCCTACAATCAATCTCTAATTCTATTTGTAATCTGCCTTCATTTGCGAAAATAGGCTGGTGCAGGTTTGAAGAGACTTACGAACACGTGCACTGCGTGGTGCATAGTACAGCTTCCTGTTGAAGCATCATCCATTGCTTACCCTGTCTTATCGCTTGCGCTTGCAGAATATCATACATCAAGTCTGCAAGTATATAATGTATTAGTTTTCCAACATGCTCACTTATGATTCTATTACTTTTCTAGCTCATCCAAAAAGCAATTCATCATCAAGTCTACTACTCTCTAAGCTTCATTATGCATGTGAGAGATCTTCATTTTTCATCGTCTAAGAGAAAATCCAAAAGCCAAGTATTGATTTTCCAGTCACCCTGGTAATGTCTTTTCTAAATATTTCCTCATATTTGAAAGCTGTCTTCCACTCAGGTAATGAGTAGAAGGCATCCTTATTCATAGAATTTTGTATATTCTTTTCAGCATCATCAACTTGGCGTACGGCATACTTTGTTATAGCATTTCGTGTCCTTGTTAAATTGTGATCTCGTTTATTTCTTCTCTAATCATCCTAATTCACTACTTCACCTGCTTTAGTATCAAGATAAATTAAATACTTTGAAAGATTGGCATTCTCAAAGTGAGATCCGGTCTGTGAGATAGGTCACTCTTTATAGACTCTTTTCCTGCACCACTCTTCGATATTTTGTGATGCTGCCCTGAAAGAAAGCATATCAGGTACCCTGAGTCCCTCATATTCTACAGGGTCTTGTATGTGCGGATGCTCAAGCAAATTGTCTTCAAATGACTCAAAAATCCGCACTTTTCATTGATTGGTAAGTACTCCATCTACCATCCTTTCTATTGCATCCATCATTACAAGTGCGGAGCTCACCTGTAAGTCGCTGTCACCTATTGGGTAACATTGCGTTTGTCAATTCAATGCTCTCTCATCAACACCCTCATAATGTCCACAGAGAAAAACTATTTCATCAAGCTTTGCAAGTTCTTTAGCATCATTTTGATCAAATACCTTGCCCTGTGGTGAAAGATATATAAGCTTAGCTCTTTTATCAGCCTTTCATGAAACACTCTCATAAGCTTTGTAAAATAGGTTCAGCCTGCATTACCATACCGGCACCGCCACCATACGGATAGTCATCTACCCTTCCTATGCTATCAAGTGTATAATCACGGATATTTGTGGCTTCCATGTGATATCAGATCATTTTTATAGCTCTGCCTACTATACTTGTGTTCATACACATTTCTATCATTTTCGAAATAATGTTAAACACTTCATATCTATAAATCCAAAAGTCCGTCTAAAACATGGACTTTAATTTTCTTCTCTTCAAGATTCACATCCAGTATACATTGGCTGATATATGGGAATAATACTTTCTTTTCACCATATCCACTTCCATTACATGATTCGCTCCGGTAGGGAATACATCTGTAACCTTGCTAAGTAAAATACCTTCTTCATCAATTACATCAAGACCTAGCAGATCTGCAATATAGTTTTCATTCTTCTTTAAAGGTGTGGCATTATTTCTATCTACAAATAGATCTGTATTTCTTATTGCCTGTATCTCTTCAGGTGTGTTAAACTGCTTAAACTTTACAAGTGCCATATGAAATCTGACAGTTTCTAATATCAGTGCAGTCTCAACTCCCTTAATATTTGCATATACTTTCTTTATCTTTTTCAATCTGTTTTGGTCATCGGATGTGGGATATACCTTTGCCTCACCCTTTATTCCATGAGGAGCTTGTGCATGACTCACTCTAAATCTATCTATCATTTTGTTCACTTTCAAAAATTATTTAATACAGCCTTTAAATAACAATAAAGCACACTACAAATGTAGCAGCTTGTTTTTGTTATTTTATTTCTAAAACCACTTTTTCAGCTCTTATAGATGCTGATTTTTATAATGGAACGAATAGCTTTTGCTATCTTTTCCTGACTTACCAATAACCTTACCCATATCAGATTCAGCTACGGACAGTGTAAAAATAGTAGTATCACCGTCAACTGTTTCTTCAACTTTTACTTGAGCAGGGTCATCTACCAAAGCTTTTGCTATAACCTCAATGACTTCTTTCATAATCAGTCCTTATTATACTAATCCTGCACTCTTTAAAAGTTTAGCAACTCTATCTGTTGGCTGTGCACCATTTGCAAGCCACTTCTTTGTGTTCTCCTCATCAAACTTAATTACGCTTGGCTCTGCTGTAGGATCATAGTAACCAACCTCGTCAATAAATCTACCATCTCTTGGTGAACGAGCATCAGCCACTACTACTCTATAGAAGGTGCCTTCTTCTGTCCATTCTCTTTAATCTACATCTTAACTGCCATTTTATTATCCTCCTAATAGCTATAGTATGTATACTTTCTTTTAGATATATACTTATATATGATCAATTCTAATTATTTAGAATAAAATCCATTAAAATCTAATTTTCCACGAAACAGACCACCAAAAAGCTCCACGCTATCGTTCATTCATCATTCCGGGGAATTGTCTGTCATCATCTTTTTCATCTGTTCGAAATTGTTTTTACAAGTCTCTTGACTTCAGCAATATTGACACCTGAACCCTTTGCAATCCTATTTTTCTTGAAGGGTTTAAAAGACTTGGATCAAGCCTTTCCTTTTTCAGACATACTCTGAATGATGGCCTTTTATCTTTACCATCTGTCTGTCATCCACATCAGGTAAACCAACCTTACCCGCATTCCAGGTAACATGCTAGGGAATGACTTGCCATTCCTCCCATTTTTCAACCTGTTCCAGCTGAGTCCAGAAATCGTTGAAGTCAAAAATCAGCTTTTGCAATCTTTTTGTGATAGTTTTTGCCTTCTCACTGTCCATATCCATTTCAGCCTTTTCAATAAGCGAAAAGGATATCTCATGCAGAAATTCTGCTTTCGCCATTCTATCAGGATAAAACTGCTCCAAATCAGAAGTTTCTCACCCATACCAACATAGGTATTGGTTTACCTGCAGCTGCTTCGAACTGGAAAACTGCACCACCTCTAGGTATCACCATCAAGCTTTCGTAAGTATTACTCCTGTAATAAAAACTTTTTCATTGAAGGTTTTCGGCTTCATTTACAGCATCCTGACCTGTCATGGCATCTACCACCAATATATATCATCAACATTTGCATGATCTTTTATCTCTATCCAGCTCATTCATCATATCTTCGTCAATATGCAGACGGCTACAGTATCAGGAATATGATATTATGATGATTTTCTTTAGCAAACTCAATGCTCTTTTTGCAATTTCTGCCGTTTATGGTTTGTACCCATGTCAAGACCAGCATCCACTTTCCATTTCTCTAGCTGCTCTTAGCGGCAGGTCGTACATATCACAACCCACAAGTAGTGGAAATTGCCTTTTTCTTTAACTTTTACGGCAAGCTTTTGCAGTAGATAGTTGTCTTACCGGCACCCTGAAGGCCTGCCATCACTATAATAGTCATTTCTCCTGATGGTTTTATCTTTATGTTCGGTAGTTTTCACTACCCATCAAAGAAATCATCTCTGTTAACTATTTTGATGTAACCTGCTGGTGATGTAAGGAAATTGAGTACATCAGAGCCTATAGCTTTTCCTGAATACTCTTTTTATAAAATCCTTAACAACCTTAAACTTACAGTCAGCTTCCAGAAGTGCCAGTCTTACTTCTTTTTAAAGCCGCTCTTATCATCCTCTAGTCAGTCTCCCTTACCACGAGATTTCTTGAAAACATATTTTGAAGTTTTTCGGATAAGCTTTCAAAAGCCATTCAAAACCTCCTATGCATCCAGTATCTTGGATAATGGCTCTTCTATCTTTGATATAAGTTCTTCATTCTTTGTGTCCTGATATATCTTAACAATCTTTTGTATCTCTTTTTACATAAGATTTTGTTTCATCAAACTTTTTATCAAACCAAAGCTTTTCCTCACTAGAAACCAGAGATTTATTGCATCTTTTATGAAGATCCGCTCACACCCTGATCTGCTTATTCCCTCATTTCAACGATCTCACTTAGTGACAAATCATTTGAAAACTACATCTTCATAAATTCTTTGCTGATGCCCTGTCAAAAAGCTTACCATAGAAATCATAAAAGAATCCCCTTGATTGATATATTTTCTATCATTATTTTCCATACTGTGAGAGTATACTGCATAGAAAGCTGTCAAGTGTTTTTACTGACAGTCACTAGTCATAATACTTATTTTCCGGTTATTAATTTCTTTCCAAGATTCTTCTATATTGACTATAATAAACTAATAAAAGGTGGAGTTAAAGTAAAACTCACCAAATATTTTCTACAAATAGTCTTATTTTACTATGTAAATTCATAAAATTCATTTGTTCCTAAATACATAGGATCTGTGCCTCTAGCTGAAACTCCATTTTTCATCAATGGCATATTCTTGACAGAGACTTATCAAAGTTTCCTCTTTGACACATTTATATTATTAACTTTATATTCAAATATTTCCATCCCATTTGTATCATTGCCACTATATTCCTTTATGGCGGAAGATACTTATAACCTTGTCATTATCATCAGTGATTTGATATTTCATAGTAATATGATTTATGTAGTGTGAACCTTGGAATATATATCCGCCATCAAGGATTTCTATCATATTCTTATTCCACTTACTGCAACAGTAGTAGGGCCTCATTATCTAAGTATATCATGTCAATAAATTCATCGGAAGACACTATCATCTCTTTACTGCCGTTACCGTTAATGTCAATGAAACCATATCTAGAATCTTTTATTCGGTGGTATATTGGGATCTACATAAACATAATCACCTGTTCCATCATATATCCGCTTTTATATTCCTCTATTACCGGTGCATACTTTTCCTTATAATAGTTGTCATCTTTTGGATTTCACAGTTTCTGTTTCTTCAATCACAGTGGTTTCCTCTATTTGAGTAGTTTCCTCTGTCTCATTATCTACAACTACGGTAGTTTCCTCTAGGGTTCTTTCGTCAATATATTTTTGTAATCCACACATCCGGAAATCCCCTATCAATGTAGCAAATACTCCCATTGTCAACAATATTTGTTTTTAACAAACCTAAATTTATCATAATACCTCTCCAACAAAAATTATTTGGTTTAATTTTTGCGTGTTTTAATATACACGATAAAAACCAGTATAATTTAGCATATTGTTCTAAACTAAAGGCAATTTTTATTAAGTAAATCTTATAGCTTTTAAATATAAAAAGTAGCTTTCCTAAAATCATCGTCCGCATTGTGGGTGAACAGATCCTTACCAATTATGGTATTCCCTATAAGTTTATTACTGATAAACGAAATATGTGTTCAATTACAAAGAAAAAGGTTGCATATCCTGACGACCAGACACCTATACACGGTTTCATGCGCCTATGTAAAGCAGCTTGGCACACAGCTTGAATCAAAAGCAGCGTACCTGAGCTAGAGGACGCGTCAAAACGAGTTGAATCAGCCACAGTCACGCCTGCCTGTTGGGCTAGGCTCGCGGGCGCGTAACCGATATCCATAAAACCAATGATCGTTTGCACCATCATAAAGGGTGAGAAGTTCAATGCACGTTCACTTCCGCGTAGTATCAAATCATCGTCTCAGCGCAACATCTAAAGATAGCCGTCTTCTTTGGCGGTTTGACTGAGAGGGCTTCTGTTGATGCCGGACCTCCCAATTCAATTTGAGATTTTGCCAGATGATGAGATCACAAAAGGATTGCAGCCATTATCGAAAAGGTACCAAGGTTATGCTGGAGCTGTCGGAAATGATGGTGCATAAGAAAGGGGTGAGGTATGGCTCACGAAATGAGTCCACACCACCCTGAGCATAAAAAGTATGGCTAACGATAACCATCTTTCTCCGTTATATCATTATAATGTAACTGTGCTTGCAGTTCGTAATATAACGACTGACGGGTCAACAAAATCAACTTTTAGCTTATATATGAATTGAGGTTTACCCGATGACGATCCAGTCTATACCCTAGGACATGGAGGATTTAGATCCGGACTGTGCCAATTGTAGACAGGACAAAGGGAAGAACAGAGCATAACCCTATCTACTGAGTGTATGCAGTTATTACTTGTACGCAAATATGCGAGGAAATTCGTTCTATTGATCGTATTGTAGATTTATGCGAGGTACTGCTTTTTATCTGACGCCTTACTCAAGGGAGGAAGCCGGTAGTTTATTGGAGTTGAATAAAAGAGAAAATCTTGTGGGTCCTGAAAAGCCTATATGTCAAATTTTCTTCTATGTGTAGCTGATGTTACAGGTATTTATGGTATACTAGTGTGTGGAGGGATTAATTTATGAAACTAACATATGTTGCCGGAACAAAGTCACCTAGTTATTATGTTCAAAAGTCCTGTGCGTATGGGAAACAAAACCACACCACTAAGACTGTAGAACGACTTGGAAGTAATACAGAAGAAGTGGGGCACGATGTGGAGAGCAAAGATCCTTGAGATGGGCAAGGCATATGCCAGAAAGCTGACCATTGCTGAAAAGGAGACGCAAAGAGTTCTGCCGATCTATTCATCCATGCTCGCCGATAGATAAGATGCTCGTAACTCTCCTGCAGCTGTGGGTTACCTTTTTCTCTTCAGATACTCTACTATTCCACTGGCCTGGACTAAGATTTGCAGCGCCATAGCAGATATGGAAATTCGAGTTACGACCTAAATGACATTCTTTCCATCTTGTTATTTCAAGAATTATTGCGGGCTCCAAACTTTCTTCTCTTGAAAGCTCTCAAAAGTTTCCTTGAGCAACCTAAATGCGAGGTGCACCAGGTGTATAGAGCTCTTGAAGTGGTGCTGGGATCAAATGACTTTCTTTCAGTCTGAGCTGTACAAGAACTCTCAAAACCTGGTGAACCGTAACAAGGAAGTGCTTTGTATTACGACTGCACACACTACTATTTCGAGATTGAGGAGGAAGACTTGATTTTAGAAAGTATGATTTCAAAGAGCAGCATCGTCCTCATCCCGTGTCCAAATGGGTATGTTCATGGACGCTGATGCTATGGCTTTGGCCTTTTTCTGTCTTTGAGGACCAGCAAAACGAGCAACCCTATCTGTCTCCGCGTGAAACAGAAGATTATAAAGACTTCGGCACTTCAAATTTTGTGTATGTACAGATGCTGGGCTTTCCTCCACTTCAAACAGAAAACTTAACAGCATTCAAGGGAGAGTTGTATGGCACAACACAGTCCATAGCTCAAAAGGTTTCTTACAAAGTTTCTGTCTTGCTGATGAGGGGATGGTATCTTCCGGCAGCAATATATATAAGCTTAGTGAGGCTTGATACAGAAGAAAGTCGATTATGACAAAGTTTTTATAATGATAGATGGATTAATATGAGGGACAATCTTGAGACAGCACCTTATTGTTACTTATTCCATCCAAATATCGCAATTATCAGAGAGCTTCAACAGAGAACGTCAAGTTGAGAAAACAGTGAAATCACTTAGAGTCACCATCTGGCTACAAAGAACAGGCCAATGACCCAAAACGATTTGTTGAACAAGGGCATTGTACACCAGACTCCGTGTGATTGCCGGTAAAACAATCACCACATTAAACCGAAAACAGATTGATAACGAAACCAAATACGACGGTTTTACGCTGTCTGTACAAACCTTGAGTGTGATGTATCAAGTATTATTAAAAATCAATCAAAGAAGATGGAAATTGAGGAATGCTTTCCGCATCATGAAGACTGAATTTAAATCCAGACCTATATATCTATCCAGAAAAAGATAGAATAACAGCTCACTTTCACTACCTGCTTTTACAGCTCTGTTGTTTATAGGAATTCTTGAGCAGAAGCTAAAGGAAAAATACACCTGTGAAGAACTAATAAATGCGACGTTCCATGGATATGATGATCGTGTACATCGGGAGAAGGATATATCCCAACCTACCATCTTTCGATATCACGGATGCTCTGACGATGCTGGTTTTGAGGAACAGACTACCAGATAACATCTCAGAGAAAATATGAGAAAAATTTTACGTCAGACTCGAAAAGAGATAACCACATACTTTTCATTAAGAAGGCCCCACAAACAGCGTATTTACACTACTTGTGCCAGGGCTTTTACCCTCTTTCAACTGTCAGGCTTGGGTTATTATAACGACTGAAATAGGTCAGCAACAAAATCAACTTTTAGCTTATGCCTGGATTGAGTTTACCCGATGACGGTCCAGTCTATACCCTAGTTGTGGAGGATTTGTTTCGGACTGTTAGCCAATTGTTCCGGACAAAGGGAAGAACAGGGTATAGCTATACTGATGTATGCGGTATGTGCCCATGTGCAAATATGCGAGGAATTCGTTCTGTTGATCATCGGTATTGTGATTTATGCGAAAAGAGGATACCGCTTTTATCTGGCAGCTACTCAAAGGGAGGAAGCCTAAAGAGATACTTTTTATGATTTTAAGGGTAAAAACTTGCTTCAAAGTCTCCTAGACGACTTAAATTGTCAGTTTGTGAGGACGATTACAAAAGAAGGGCTTGTAACGACTAAAAATTGTTTATTGATGGAACAAAAATAGAAGCTAATGCTAATCGTTATGCTTTTGTATGGCGTGGAAGTATTAATTATCATCTAGCAGGTCTTCTGGATTCTATCGATAAGCTTTATTCAGAATATAATTCTGAGATAATGGTTTTTGGGAGAAGTACGAGCTTGGAAATGCACAAATGTTTAGTCATTGACGGAATTGATAAAGTTAGAGATGTTATTGAAAAGAATAGAGAGAGAAAGATTGCAAAACATAAAAAGCTATCTAATAACCGTATTGTAGAGATTGATAACTGCTCGCCTCTTGAGAAATGCCTTAAGCTACAGAAAAACCTTATGGCTATTGCTGACGGAGAGAGGTATTGTGTTGTTAACGGAAAGGGTAGAAAGCCAAAAGCTTTCAACAACTATATGAAGAACTTGAGGCATTGTGGACAGCGAGTAGTGAGCTATAAAAAGAATGCTACGTTTTAAATTATGGAGAAAAGATAGACTAGCTATTCCAAAACTGATTTGGAAGCAACTTTTATGCGAATGAAGGAGATCATATGCTTAATGGAGCAGCGAAATAGCCTGCATACAATGTACAGATAGCAGTAGAAATTATTTATGTGTACATGGTGTGTGTAAAGTAGTGATCGTACAAGACTATAACACACTGATTCCTGTCCTTGAAAAGCATAAGAAAGCATTTGGAGGGCGCTTGAAGAAGTTACGGCAGATAGCGGCTATTGTAGTGGAGAAAATCTCTGTATCTAAAGAAAATAAGATAGATAATGAGTTATATAAAACTACTAGGATCATGAAAACGAAAAACAAGAGCATACAGCAGTAAAGATATGGGTAAATACTGCAACTTATGAGAGACAACGGTATTTGAGGATGGGCAAGGTCTGCGTCTGTCATGACGGCCGTGAACTGGGACATATCAACACAGAAAAGAAAGAACAGAATGGTTATACACACACATATGAAGTATGTGGATGTTCAAGGCTGCAGTGGATGTGAGCATAAGTCTAAATGATGTATGCCTGGTATAATCCTGATAAAGATATTGATAAGAATAAAGTAATGAAAGAGATCAATGATGGATTGAGCTCCGAGGAAAGTCACATCTTTAGCGTACAGAGTGAGGTATTCTGAAACGACAGATACGCTCTATTCAAAACAGAGGTCATTTTGGAGATATTAAAGAAATGAGATTTCCGACGCTTTAACTATCGTACTTCAGATAGAGTTACCTAAACAAAGAATTTTATGCTGCGTAGGAAGAAATATAAATACGTATCATCTCGTTTTTCTCTGTAAACTAAAGAAATTTGAAGAGGAAAACTTCTAAGGAGAAAATAGCATAGTATATGCAAAAAGCAAAATTTCCAGCCAAGGGTTTTATGACCCAAAATAGCCAGTATTATAGAAAAGTAAAATATCCTGACAAGTCGCATAAGCCAAAACGCCTTGTATTTGTCAGGATGTCTATTACTAAAGTTCTGAGGGATTAAAATTCAGTATTTCCCGACAGCTATGTTTGCGTGCGTGATGACGGCAAAGATGTTTATGCACTGGAAAGCTCGCTCTCAGGCATAAATCTAAGGACTTGGACGCATGACTACAAACAGCCAAAAGCCTGAAAGCGCCTGCTCTCGCCTATTAACCATCGCGGAGATTGGATGCCTTTAATAAATTCGCACACTCACAGCCACACAGAATTGAAAGACATAAAAGTGCATAATAAAAGCCCCTTTGTGGGGGCTTATAAAGTAGTGTTCGGACATAATCATTTATATGACAGTGTTTTTACTTGACAGCTTGAAAAATTCGCTATACATAATTTTTAAAATAAATAAATATCTTTTCTATGTCCAACATCAATAAGAAATTAATACAAGTCTATTGTCTTGTATTTCAGCTGAAAATTCGGTAATCACCAACACGATATCTCCATTGTCCGCTCCTGTTTGCGGACGGTGCCTTACTATTGCTCTGAGAGTTATCACAGTTCATTAGATTTTTATCAATCCAAGTTTTAAAGTATTCTTTGAGCTTGTCTATCTAATAAATGATTTGTCAAATTTATCTGTTGTACTTATCTCATAAATCATAAATCAAGTTCTTTCCATAGCTCACTGTTGACGGACGAGTAATGTACCTGATTGCTTCTCAGCCTCATTCTTCTAAAATGCCTTGAGGTCATATTCATCCTCAATACGCTCCACGCATAGTAATTCTGATTATTTCGAACAAGGACTTATCATTATGTTTTTCATATGATTTAAAAATATTCAATTCATTTTCAGGAACCCTCAAACTAATTACAGACATAATATCCTCCTTTCTTGTGTAATACGATTGTATTACTTTATTCATCTTTGTCAAATATGTATTATTTAAAATATTTTTCCATTAAACTGATCCACTCTTCACTTCCGGGCTGTAGCAAACAGAGCTTCCCAAAATAAATCCTTCTCCCGCAACTATTCTAAGCAATATGGCGTAATCTGTAGTTCTATCTCGCTTCCGTCTTTTTGTAGAATCAATAAAATCCTCATACCGACGGTCTGCCCATATAAGATACTTCAGGCTTTTAAAACTTCAACTATTTCATTAACTGCATCAGGATCCTCTATATTTTATAATCTTGCTTTTGCCCTTCTTGTGCATTTTTTCGAATCAATTACGGAAGAGTATCTGTAATCTCATCATCAAAGAACAGTTTCATAAAAATATTTGATTTTATCATAAAGAGATTCATTAATATAGTCCATAAATGGCATAGCTTCACCATCATAGTCATATAAACACACATTCACTGTTTTATTTTGAAGAATCAACTTTGCTCTTATCTTCTGTAATTGCAAGTAAGTTCATCATATGAAATCGGTTTTGTATGCATAAAAATCCTCCCCATGTTCCCATTTATACAACGATATATATGGTGTCTTAAAAGGCTTAAGGGCTCTTAATTGTTTTCATCTTAATTGACTGATATATTCCTTCCTGTTTTATTCACTGCTTCATTAATGCCTCACCTAAGTTCATACCTGAGTGTCTGTATCATCTGATATATCCTCAAAAATCTGAATATTGTTTAATACCCAAATATATGTATTTCCCGTCTTTACTTTGATAAAAGGACAAAATCCCCGAAAATCATATATTTTTATCAAAACTATCCTCACTACCCATCTGATCATCAATCAATTTCCCCAGCTGAACCTATATCCGTTTTTCAACCATCAAATCTAAATCCATCAAGGTGGTTTTCAGCTTTAGAATATCCCGATAATATATGCATATCCGTTATCAGAAAACCGCAAAAACTGATAGTCATCTTTTTATAGGTTTTTGTATAAAACTCTAAAAGAGAATCATCCATATCATTATATTTGATTTCAGGGAGTTTCCTCCTCCCATGTATGCTTATTAAATCCCTTGTTTCATTCATTTCCGTATCAGTAGCTTATTTTCTGCAACACTCTCTGGAAACAGAACTTGTTTTGTTTATCAATATTTGTATTTTCAATAGTTTCCGTAGATTTTAATTCCTGCCAATATATCCATTAATCTGTGTTCTACTATACCCGAATTTGATTCAAGTTTTCTTGATATGTAAATTAAGTCTTTCTTGTGCTTCAGGATGAATCTTTACATATAATAAATCAGTATTTGTATGTGTTCCAACAGATTATTATATCAAGCTCGGATGCACATTCACTACAAATTTATTATCTGTTATCTTTCCACTATCTTAAAACATTACACTTTCTATTTCTCCTTAATTAAAAATAACTCAGAAATAACTCTAGAACAAAATTATACTTTAGTGAAATTAGTTCTTCTATATCCTACCCATCAAATCAAAAACGATATCTGATTACTCTCGGAAGATCTCCCCAGCAAGTTCAAGTTATCAAACAGATTCCTCTCTTGCTCTTCCTACCTTGGCTCTTGACCTAAAATCATCTTTTGAAATAAAGGTCCTGCCTTTGTTGCATTGACTATAGATGTTTGCAGCATTTCTCCCAGACCTTCAATGCTTGAAAAGTGAAGGCATTATCTTCGTCATCCATTATCTGAAATTTTTGTGGGATGAACTTTAAAGAGATCAATTTTTGCAAATTCAAAGCCTCTGGCATACATCTCCTGAACTATTCTCCTCATCACACAAAGTATCCGCATATTTAGCTGTAGTATCTGGATTTTTCTTGTGCTGTGCAATATTAAACTCAGTTTATCCTTACCCATGCATCAAGAATAGTTAAAACCTGTCAGCTCTTATAGTAAAATACGCTGTATAATATGCCAGTGGATAAAATATCTTACAATAAGCAATTCTCACTCTGCATCATAACATGAAGCTGCCATGGGCTTTAGGGAACATATATTTTATCTTCTTACAAGACCAGATATACCAATCCGGTACCATTCTCCTCCATATGTTTTTCCCATTCGTCAGTAAGCCCTTTTCCTTTTCTAACACTCTCCATTATCTTAAATGATTCCACCCTCATCAAGCTTTTCTATAAGATAAATCATCGATATCATCTCTTGTACAAATGGCTGTTCTGATGGTGGCTGCATGCCTCTAGTATCAATGTCTGAGCATTTCCAAGCCAAAGCATCGGTACCATATTGCCAGTCCTGCTATTCTCACCAAATCTGAGAGTCCTTGTGGTTTAGTATCAATTAACATTTGCATAGCAAAGTCAGTACCAAACTCCGGTACACCTAAAAGCACCTAATGGGCAGTCAAGTATATCTTTTTGGTTCAACACCAAGTGCAGATGTATTTTGGAATAAACTCATAGTTTCCTTAGAATCCCAAAGGTATATCCTTTACCGGGTCAATGCCTGTAAGATCTTGAAGCATTCTAATCATAGTTGGATCCTGATGTCCCCAGAATATCAAGCTTCAAAAAGATTATGATCAATCAGCGTGATAATCAAAATGTGTTGTAATAGTCTTTGTAGTCATATCATTTGCCGGTCTTTGCACAGGGTGTAAAGGTATGAGATCTCCTCTCCATGTGGTAATACTATGATACCTCCGGGATGTTGTCCTGTGGTTCTTCTTACACCTTCACAACCTACAGCCAGTCTGTTTATCTCACATTTTCTCTTATCCTCATTTTATCATCAAAATAATGCTTTACATAACCATAGGCGGTCTTATTAGCTAAAAGTACCTACTGTGCCTGCTCTATAAGTATATCCCTTACCAAAATATGACCTCTGTATACATCATGTGCATTCGGCTGATATTCTCCCGAGAAATTCAAGTCAATATCAGGTTCCTTATCACCCTATAAAGCCCAGGAAGGTCTCAAATGGTATATCAAAACCGTCCTTTTTAACTTCCTTCCACATTTTGGACAAATCTTATCCGGCATATCGCAGCCTGCCATTCAGAAACAGCTTTGACCTCCGGTGAATCAAAGTCCACATATTTACAATCACAATAATAATGTGCAGGTAATGGATTTACCTCTGTTATACCAGATGTATATGCGGCAAATGAAGAACCTACAGAACCTCTTGAACCTACAAGGTAACCATCTTCATTGCTCTTTTTCCACCAGCTTTTTCACTACTGATATACATAACCGCAAAAACCATTTGAAATAATAGAGTTAAGTTCTTTTTCAATCTGTCTTCTACTATTTTCGGCAACACTTCTCCATATTGCTCATCATGTGCTTTTTATAGCAGGCATTTTGTGAGGTCCTCATCTGAATTTTCTATCTCAGGGTGGGCATTTATCAGGTCTTACCGGAGATATCTCTTCCACCATATCTGCAATCATTCTAGTATTTGTCACAACCACTTCATAAGCTTTTTCACTACCAAGATAATCAAAACTCATCAAGCATTTCTCTTGTGGTACGAAGTATAGTGGTGGCTGTGTACTGCATCTTCTATATCCTTTTTCCATAAAATATAAAATTCTTCATATATCTCATCTTCAGGATTTAAAAATGCACATCTCAGGTAGCAACCACCGGCTTCTCATAGACATTTCCAAGCTCTACAATCCCTTTTTGTTGATGTCTTGAAGGTCCTCAATTGAATTGATATCGTTTTGCTCTTCTTCTAAAAGGAACATATTGTTACCTATAGGCTGAATTTCAAGATAATCATAAAATGATACAATTCTATCAATTTCATCATCTGTAGCATCATCTAAAAATAGCCTTATAAACCTCTCCTTGTTCTACGGGCACTTCCTATAATGAGTCCTTCTCTCATCTTAGCAAGAATAGACTTAGGTATTCTGGGTCTTTTTATTAAAAGAAATCTATATGAGAGAAATCAACTTATACAGATTTATTCTGCCTATATCATTTTGGCAAGAATAATGACTTATGGTTGTACTTTGTTTTCTTCACAATATCGAGCATTTGTCTCTCCAAGTCTTGCAACATCAGATAAATTGACTTAATCCCCTATCCTTAAGTCTTTTTATGAATTCAATCCATATTTGTGCTGTCGCCTCCAGCATCATTTACTGCTCTATGATGACCTTCCAGAGATATATTCAATGCCTTGCATACTGTATCAAGCTTAAACCTATTCAAATCAGGAAGAAGTAATCTAGCCATTGCTACAGTGTCTATTATGGACGGATTATATTCTCTAGTTATCCTTCCGGCATTCTCTCGAATGAATCCTGTATCAAATCCGGCATTATGAGCAACTATAATATAGTCTTCACAAAAATCCAAAAACTTTGGCAGTATCTCTTCTATAACAAGGGCATTCATAAACCATTGCATCCTTATATGTGTAAGTTCCTCTATCTTAAAAGGGATAGGTCTCTGTGGATTAACAAATGTAGAAAATCTGTCTCAATCTCTCCTTTTACCACTTTTACAGCACCAATTTCTGTAATTGCATCATTTTTTGCAGAGAAACCTGATGGTCTCTATATCAAATACTATAAAAACCGTCATCTAAAGTCTTATCCATAGGATTTACAAGTTCTTTTAAATCATCTACCGGGTAACCTTCAACACCATATATTATCTTCGGTGGATACATAAACTTGCTTCAGTGAGAGGCCTGTATATTTCCATGGTCTGTAATGGCAATCGCATCCATACCCCAATTTTTAGCTTGATTTATTATATCTGAAGCTAGAAGATGCTCCATCAAAATCACTCATCTTAGTATGACAGTGCAGTTCAACTCTCTTTACCGGTTCATTGTCTGTTCTGATATTTTCTTCAAACTTCTCACATAATACCCTTTATTGAAGATATAGTAAGCTCACTATCAAATTTAGTCAATCAATGCCATACCATTTATCTTAACATAATTGCCTTTTACAATATTTTTCCTTAATTATATCCAGATTTTCATCACGTACAAACATCTTTACATAAGATAGAATCGCTAAAGTCTGTGATTGCAAAAATATAAAGTGTTGATTTACTTTTTCAAGATATCTGCTGTCAGCCTCTATTATCTTACCTCTTACAGATACCTCTCCTATCTCCAATTAAATCTGAAAGTTTATAAAATTGTCATCAAAAGTCTCTTCCATAAAAACATCCGGATTAGTTGGTTTTGCTGTATATGTTGGGAGTATATACTATCATAGCCTTTATTTTTCAAATTTGTTCTTACCATCATCTTTTTGAGTCAGACTTAGTTGAATCCTCGGTTGATTTTACAACCTCATTATTTTCACCACTTTCCCAAGCTACATTAGAATTTCCCATAACAAAATCACTGTTATCCCTTTTCTTTGTAACCATTCTTTTCGGCATATTCTATTTCTTGCACCTTCTCTTCTCTTGCAATAAACTTATGTCTTACTGTACAGTATTCCACATCTTTCATTAAAGATTTTTCCGGCCTCTTACCAAATCATCTATAATGCTTTCATTTAAAATATTCTTTTCACAGTCATATCCATATATGGTCCCGTCAAAACTTATATTTGCATTATTCAATATGACATACTGTTGTATCTTATAATTTTTATCTCAGAAAATATGCTCTCCTTATAGACTTCAAAAGATTCTTGGCAGTATACTGACTTGATAATTTAAATTTTTCAAAAATCTTTATCTTAACATTCTTCCTTGAAACATCTTATCTTTTTATAAGTGCTTCCAGTTCAAATATTCTTCTCTATTATTCTTTCTGCAATGATATTTATTCTTATCAGGCTCATATCATTGCTGGCACTCACTTTTTCACAAAAACAGTTTAAAGTTCATCCATATGTCCCAAACATTCTAAACTTTGAAAAACATCTTTTGAATTTTTAACATTCTATGCCTCTTTTGATAATATATCCAATTCCTCTTTCAGGGCAGACAAAGTTCATTTTCCGGCAACTTTTTCACCACCTTACCTTTTTATCAAAAGTCCTTCACCTATTCATAAGCAATACCTATCAGCTTCCTTAGCCCCTCCCGGCCCATTTACAACACAGCCCATAACTGCTACTTTAATATTTAAATCATAGTTTTCAACTAATTTTTCTACTTTTGTAGCAAAGCCCTATAAGATCTATATTTGTTCTGCCACAGGTGGGACAGGACACTACTTCTATACCACCTTTCCTCAATCCCAAATTACTTAAAAATAAGTTTTGCAGCAAATATTTCTTCTATCGGATCTCCTGTTAATGATACTCTTATAGTATCACCTATACCTTGATACAATATAATACCAAGTCCAAGAGATGATTTTTATCATTCCTCTTTTACTGTTCCTGACTCCGGTTATACCTATATGAAGTGGATAATCACATTTTTGCGAAATCAGCTCATCGTGCTTTACACACATCATTACATCAGAGGATTTTATACTTATGACAAGATTGTTATAGTCCATATCCTCTATTATTTTTACTTTATCAGAGTGCTGACTCTACAATACCCTCCCGCAGTCACACCTCCATATTTTTCTATAAGATTTTTCTCCAAAGATCCTGAATTTACTCCAACTCTTATAGGAAGATTTCTCTCTTTGCAAGCATCTACTACAGCCTTTATTCTCTCACTGCTTCCTATATTTCCGGGATTAATCCCTTATCTTGTCACATCCTGATTTTATAGCCTCCAAGAAAACAAGTCTATAGTCAAAATGTATATCAGCTACAAGCGGTATATGAATTTGCTTTTTTATCTGTGATATTGCCAATGCCGCCTCAAAATTTGGTACCGCTACCCTTATTATATCGCAACCTGCTTCTTCCAATCTAAGTATCTGATCAACTGTGGCATTCCCGTCCTCAGTCTTTGTATTACACATAGACTGTATAGTATAGAGCATATCTCCACCTATTTGTTTATCTCCAATTTGTACTAATCTTGTTTTCTTTCTCATTTTACTCCCATAAACAAAATCACAGTATTCTTCTTATATCATTAAACATTACAAATCATCAGAAGCATCAAAAGTGCAAAACCTGCAAAATGAATATACCCCTCTATCCTTCTATTTAGGGGTCTCTAAAAATAGCTTCCAGGAATAAAAATATCAATCTTCCACCATCCAACGCCGGCAACGGCATCAGATTCGATACTCCAAGGTTTGCACTTAGAAGTACCATCTGTGATAATGACAGTAGTACAATAAAGATTCCATATGGCTTTTTGACTCATTTACGGTATTCCTATCATAGATACAATACCTACAGTCACTAATTTCACTTCATGTGCTCTTCCACTTATGGATATACAAGTGAATCTATAGTCATAGAAATCGTATATTTCACCTCTAAAACAGAGTACTTTAGATCTCAACGGTTCTGAGCTTTTCATAACCTGAACTCTGTATACCTATCATATACTGTGAATATTCTATTATATACCAGTTGATATGGTTGTTGCTCTTTTTCATTTCATTTCTTTTTATAGTAGTGTTATGTCCTTTCCTGATTTAGATAAAGATGTGGATACATTTCCATAAAAATCGATGCCTCTACCATTTATCTTTTCTATTTCATCACCTACCATAAGACCTGAGGTCTCAGCCGGAAGCCTGAAACAGTCGGTTATTACCGGTTTATCTCTCACTACATTTGCAACTATAAATATGGCAACCAAAAAGCCAAAAATAAAGTTAAAAGATGGGTCCTGCAACAATAGTTGCAATTCTTCTAAAGTGGTGCACTGTTAAAACTTCCCGGAGCATCTTCATCCTCATCTTCTCCATACATAAGCTGGACACCAAGCGGTAGAAGTTTTAAAAGGTACTAGTTTCCTTTCCTTTATAGAAGAATAGTCTGGGACCCATGCCTGTGAAAACTCTACTACTTTCACTCCTGATAGCTTGGCAAATAAAATCATGTCCAAACTCATCTGTATTAATACTATCTAAAATAATCAGCGCAACGCTATATTCAAATTTTTATCCTTTCCTACTGGATAATCTTCGGTCCATTGTCCAGATATAGAATATCCTCAAGAGATGGATTTTCTGCTGAGACTTGCATGATTTTCCACACTTGCCAAAGCCGATGATAAGATATGGGTATGTCCGCAAATCTGATCTTTTTGTTTAAGAATTTATCAACGGCCCATTCATTGGCTGCATTGTTCAAAACAGTGGAGTGAACTTACCCTTTTTGCCTGCTAATATAGCCATTTTTAGTCCCTCAAATACATCCAAATCCGGTTTTGAAAAATTTCAATGTAGATAATACATTAAGTCCACCCTATCCATCTGAAATATATCTTCTTTCGGGGTAAAAAGAGCATACAGAGTAGACGGTTTCATATCAGGAGTACCCAAGCTGTGCAATAATACCATTGTCCTTGAATTCTACCATAGAATGGATTATAGACTCTTTTTGAATTACAACTTCTATATCGTCAATATCCACATTAAATAAATGTGATGCCTCTATTATTTCTAACCCCTTATTTATCATTGTAGCAGAGTCAATGGTGATTTTTTTGCCCATACTCCAGTTAGGATGTTTTAGTGCATCTTCTAAAGTAACCTTTTGCAACTCTTCCTTACTAAATCCTCTAAAAGGACCCCAGGAAGCAGTCAACAAAATTTTTCTTAATAGGATTATGCTTATCAAAGACACTGGAAGAAATAGCACTGTGCTCAAGAATCAACGGGAAAAATATTTATATTCATCTCCTTAACTAGAGGCATTATAATATGTCCGGCACAGACAAGTGTCTCCTTAGTTGCTAGTGCAATATCCTTTCCGGCTTTGATGGCTGCAATAGTCGGCTCAATGCCTATCATACCTACTACAGCAGTAACCACTATATCCGCAGCATCAGCAGTAGTAACTTTTATAAGACCTTCCATACCGAAAATAGACCTTCACATCTAGGTCTTTAATTCTCTTAGAAAAGAAGCTCTGCATCTGATTCTTCCCATATGGCAACTATTTGTGGTTTGAATTCTCTATTTGTTTTTCAATAAATCTATATTTTTATGTGCAGAAAGTGCCACAATCTCCACATCTTGATTTAACCTTGCTATATCAAGTGTCTGTGTTCCAATAGATCCTGTAGATCCTAAAATAGATATCATTTGTTTATCCTAAAAATATGTTGCAAAGAATATTGCGGGTGCTGTCAAAAAGATCATACTATCAAATCTATCAAGTATGCCTCCACTCTTTCGGAATCAATTTGCCATAGTCCTTTATATTATGATTTCTCTTAATAGCTGAAGCAAGTGCATCTCCCTATCTGCGATGTGCTGAGTCCGATAGCACTGGAAGCTGCACAAAGTAAAGTACAAATTAATGTACTTTTAAAATGTCCTGACAAAATATATCCCATTATTCCCCGATAATGGCCGCATAACCTCCACCAATACTTCCTTCAACAGTTTCTTTTGGACTTAATACTAGGTGCAATCTTGTGCTTTCAAAGAGAACCCACAGCATAAGCACAGTTATCAGAACCCCAACGAAAATCAATATCAGCCATACTAGATACTTCCCATCTTCTATATGTTCTTGTATTATAAACATATGAGAAAGATAGGAATATAAATAACTCCCATAAATATTGAAGAAATCTCTTCAGTCTTATATTTGGGAATGTAAACACATATATTGCAAAATAAGCATCAAAGCTATACAGAAAAAGAATATATAATGGTTTAATTTGAAATAAATCAAACTATATATATAAATGAATATACATATCCTAGAGTATGCAATAGTCTTCTTTTTCCAAGTCCAACACTCTGTAAAATTCAAATAATCCTATGGCGAGATCGGTGTGAGATAATAATATAAGTGGTAAATCACCTATATAAAAAGCTAAAATAGCTATTATCAACAGTGCTATTCCACTTATTAGTCTTATAAAACATTAACGACCTCCAAATCTCCTCTGTCTCACTATAGCTTTCAATCAGCCTTTAAAGTTCCTCTTTATCAAAATCCGGCCACAGGTATCTGTAATATAAAACTCACTATAAACTATCTGCCAAAAGCAAAAAGGATTTGAGACTCTAAGCTCTCCACTTGTGTGCGAATAAGTAGATCGGATCAGGTAATCCTCTAGTATCCAAATATGAAGAAATAAGCTCCTCACTTATATCTTCTTTTGAAACAACTCCTGAAGCTGCATCATCCACAATATGGTCTAGCCCTTCTTATCTCATCTCTGCCACCATAGTTTGTGCAAAGGCAAATGTCATTCCTGTATTCTTTGAAGTCTCATCTACCAGCTTTTTATTCCTTTTCTTATATCGGGTTTCAAAGCCTGTCTTCATCCCCAATCATTACAGCTCTTACATTATATATATTGGCGAGTGTCAATAAGCTTTACCATATACATCTCAATAATTTCCATTAAAAGCCCTACGCTGAGGGCTGATCTTTTCCAATTCTCAGTAGAAAAAGCATACACTGTTAGAGACTCCACACCCAAACGCACACAATCCTCTACCGTTCTTTCAAGTGCCTCACAGCCTGCCTTATGTCCATGCTCTTGGTAAGTTTCTCAGCACATCTTCCATTGCCATCAGTATTGATAGCAATGCTCTTTAGCTCTCTTCAGTTTTCCAATTTGTACTCCATTCACTTTAAACTATAAAACAAAAGAAGGTGGAGCCCTTCTGTAAACTCTAAAACTATATTGTTTCTACTAATATAAGTAGGCTAATTAAACTGTTAATATTTCCTTTGACTTGTCTTCAATAGCCTTATCTACTCTTTCAATAGCCTTATCTGTTATCTTTTTGTATTTCTTTTCGCACATCTTTTAAATCATCTTCTGTAAATTCACCGGCCTTTTCAAGCTTTTTAACAGCATCTACAGCATCTCTTCTGATATTTCTGTATGCTACCTTACACGCCTCACCCTTTTCTTTACATCCTTTACAAGCTCTTTTCTTCTCTCCTCTCATCAGCTCAGGAATACAAGTCTAATACATGAGACCGTCATTTGTAGGGTTAATACCTAGGGAATCTGAACATAACCGAATTGCCTTTTCTATTTCCTTTCTAATAGTGAGCTTCTCCCGAGGTGAAATCTGTATAATTCTTGGTTCAGGAACTGCAAATATTTCCAACCTGCTGAGATAGGTGCTGGGTGTTCCATAGTATTCTTTGATTCTATCAAGATTATATAGGGGGTTTGCTCTACCTGCTCTAATAGAAGCATATTCTTCCAAGCAAAAACTTCGATGGATTTATTCATCTTCTCTTCGACTTTTTGATACTCTCTTGCATAAAAATCTCCTTAAAATGTATGTTTTATTAAATGTATTACAACTTACACTGTCACAATAGTTCCATTGATTTTTGCCATCTAGGGCATTCTTTGTTGAATCTTCTTCGTTTTAAGTTAAATACCACCAAGTGGCATCTTGTGTTCGAGGACACATTACAGAAGCTGTCAAATCCACTGCTGAAAGTCTCTTATCAATTACCTCCTGCACGAGTAGGTGTGGCGTGTTTCTTTGCATCCGGATCAATCTTTGGATCTGCATTGTAGACACCGTCAATAGACTTTTGCCCAAAAGTATCCTTATCGCATCCATCTCAATAGCTCTCAAGACAATACACCTGTATCAGTGAGAAATATGGATGTCGGTACCTCCACCAAAGAATACAGCCACCTTCAGCAAATCTTTCGTACTCTATCTTTTGAAGAAAGGAATTCCGCTATATCTCCATCACAAATGCTGAGAATATTGCGGTATCTATTCCCTCAGAGCGAAATATCTCAGATACATATATACAATTCATAGATGGTTTGCAAGCATTCCAATCTGATCAGCCTTTTGTTCTATCAATAGCCTCAGATGTTCTGCCTCTCGGTAGTTACCTCCACCGATAACTATACCTATATTTGCTCCGTGGTAATGCTAGGTTTTCGCTGATTTTGCAATATCTCTTGCATATCTTCATTGTGCAGCCACCCTTTGGACCTGCAAAGCTTCACCATAGTTTTGCTATTACTCTTTTTATTTTGCATAGATTCTTCTATCCCTTTACTGAAATATCTTCGTTAAGTATACCCATGAAATCTATACAATGTAATGGTCGTGCTTCATTTTGTATTATTTCCACTCAAAAAGCTTTTGCCATAGGCTTGGCAGTCTCATTTACTGATTCATCATTATCAAAGTTTGACGTATATATCATAACAAACTTCTTATCTCTTAAAATATAATATTGACGATCTATCTCATTTGAATCATTGAATTTAATATCAAAGATATACATTATATCTCCGGCATCTGTTGTTCTGATGACCCATATACAACTGCATCTATACCTGATTGCTTCAACTGCATATTTAGCTGCCATGGTAGTAGACTCTGCAAAATTTTTCACTTTCATCAGATTATAATTTTTGATGTCCTTTATTTATAGATATATTATTTGGTCTCACATCATTCTCATGACCTTTTTACTACATAAAAATGCTTACTATACTTTGATTGCTCCTTTGCCTCTACCCATCCATCTGATAAGATGAAAAGAACCAAATTTCTTTTTCTATTCTTTCTCCACCTTCTTCTTTGGTGTCTTTTGATTTCTCATTTTTATGGCTTCTACCTTTTTAGAATCTTCCATATTGCCTCTTCGACTACCTCCACAAGCACTCAATGCTAATATTATGATTGGAATTAAAATATCATTATAGTTCCTCCTTAAAATCTATGAATTTGATTCACCTATAGCCATATGGTGAGGAAATAAAATATCCTTTTGCACTTTTTCGAAAGCAGTAGCACATTTTCAGTTGTAATACCTGTAGTATCTACATCATCTACAACTAATATATATATATTTTTGAGGCAAAAGATTTTTGCTAAAAATGCATTATCCAGATTATGAAGTCTCTCATCTCTATTTAACCCTTTTGGTCTCTTGTATTTTTATTCTAAAAGATAATCAGAAGTCTGGAATATCCAAAATACTTTTGATAAATGCTTTGCCCAAAAATCTCAGATTGATTAAATCCTCGCCTTCTCATCCTTACTTTTCATGAAGTAGATACAGTTATAATACAGTCAATATTAATTTTCAATTAGCTATATCTTATAGCTAAAGTTTTGCAAAATCCTCTATATCTCTCTCTTATTGTTATACTTTATGTTTAAAAGTAGTGCCTCTCTATTTCATCAGTATAATTACAAAGTCCCCTACCTGCTATAAACTCCCTATCAAGTTACAATCGTAACAATAAGCATCATCTTCAGATATATCTCTTTACCACTTTTAATGCAGTGTGGATTCTTGACAAAGGAAGCTTCTTGTAGAGACTTTACAAATTAAATGCCCTTTTCTATCTTACTACAATTTCTTCGCATACCGGACATTTTCTGGGATGATATAATATCAATTAATTTATCAAATATATTTTAGTCCTCCTTAGAAAGCATCACGAGTTCAAGTATTCTTGACTTTAATCCCGTATACCTTGCCATTTTCACTTGTGTTTTTGTATAGTGTTAAAAGAAACCTCAGGTATGCCAACTAATACAACGCATCTCTTTGTCTATATGTAGCAGTATATATAAGGTTTCTATTCACTAAGCATAGACATTGGTCTATATATAGGGTATAATAACAGCCGGATACTCACTTCCTTGGCGACTTATGTACTGTAATAGCATGTGCGAGTTTCTATTTCATTTGAGACTCTGAAAATTCATAGTTGGATGCTCTTCCATCATCAGAAAACAAATTGTAAAGACTTTCTGAAAATGTATCAATTTCTTTTATTATACCTATATCCCATTGTATGCTCAAGTCCTTTTATCTATGGGAAGATGTTTTTCATTATATATAAACCACTCCTTTTGATAATTATATCTGCATTACCTTATCACCTTCTCTAAAGATGGTGGAGTCATATTCTTTTTCTGACTACTTTTCAGGGTTTAATCTGCTTTGTAGAAAACAATTCAGACTCTCTACTCCCAGTGAACCCTTTTCTCATGGGTGTCATTACTTGTATCTCATTAGTGGTTGCATTTACATACGTCAGCAATTTATCCCTTATAAGAAATTATTGAATTCAATACATTATCAGGGTTATTCTGTTTAATAAATATAAAATCATTACTTTTTAGAAAGGTCAATCTGTTGTCAGTGATTATCTTATGGCATCTAATATCACTTCTTAGACTGTCTATATCTTATTTAATCGAACTATATTAAAGCGTTCAGATTCTATTAAATCCTTTTAACACTGTACCTGGACCTACACACTAGGGAGCTGGTTGATATCTCTACCAAAATTAGTCTGGTTTCCTATGGCTGCAGCTTTTTAAAAGTGCATTCATAGAAAAATATCACCATCTTTGACCTCATCTATAATAAGTACATCAGCTTCTATAGGGTTGTCTTCATTTCTCAAAATGATTGCCTATATTATTTGAATTTTTCACTGACATTTGGAGTGATTTCTAAAAGTCTGTGAATAGTCTTCGCCTCATAGGATGTCGCTTCTGACATTCTCTTTTGCAGCTCTACCTGCTCGAGTGCTGCCAGTGCAATCTCTCACCCTTCACTCTTAAAGTATTTTATAATAGTATTTATAGTTGTAGTCTTTCCCAGTTCCCGGACCTCCGGTAATGATTATAAGACCGCTGCTAATAGATTCTATAACTGCCTGCCTTTTGCAGATTGTCAGAACTATTCCTTCTTTTTCTTCTATTTTTCGAGTATCTTCTATTTTACCTATATCATGCTTAGCTTTTATATTAATATCTATAAGCATCTTTGCAACAACAAGTTCTGTATAATAGGACTGTACAAGATATATATTCATATCTTCACTTTTCTTTACAACTATTCTTCTTTCCATCTGCATTTCAGACAATGAGAATCAAAGTCAAATATCGTTTCTCAAACAGGTTTGACTCTGATTTTAGTACCTTATCAGGCAAATAGATGTCCGGATAACATTGCATTTGAAGAATATATTCCACACCGGCAATAACGAAATTTTTGAATCAACAGCGGTAATTCCAACTTTTTGCGATATCATCTGCTATTTTAAAACCTATACCGTCAATATCATCTGCCAATTTATACGGATTAGTCTCTATAATGCTATATATTTTACTTCCGTACTCCTTATATATCTTTGCAGACAATTTCATACTAATACAAATTTTGTATCATTGCATCTCCATAGATTTTTCTCGAATCTATTCACTTATAGATTTAGCCAGTTTTGCACTGACACCTTTTACCTCAACAAGTCTTTTTCCGGCTCTTCTTCCATTACTCTAAGTGTGTCCATCTTGAATATAATTCTTTTTGCTGCAGTGACTTCGCCTACACCTTTTGTGCGGAAGAAGCCAGATGCTAGAATACTGTCAAGTTCTCTTGGTTTCAATAGTTTCATATTCATCAACAAAAAGCTGCTCTCCATAAGTTGGATGCAGCTTCATATTCCATTGCTTTTATAAATTCGCCTTCAGCAATATAGTTGAAGGTACGACAGAAATTGTATTCATTGATCATCGGCCTCTATGCTCAAAGTACAGGTATAGCCATTACTTTCATTTCTATAAATGATTTTTCTATATAGCCCGATACTGTTGACATACTATTTTTATTTCTCCTCTAACTCCTTCTATAAACCTACCTGTGCCTATAGCAGCACGGTCAAAAGGATCATCTGCTATAACAGTGTTTTATACCTGTTTTTCTCTTCGATAAGTGCATCAAGTCCTGAAAGCAATGCACCACCTCCAGTAAAGTACAATACCTCTATCCTTATACATCAGCTGCAAGCTCAGGTGGAGTTCTCTCCAAAACATTATGAACTGAATCTACAATCTGCATTGCCGGCTCTACCCTAGAGCTTCTAGCGTTTCATCTGAGTTTACTTCTATTGTCTTTGCTTAAAACCTGTTACAGGTTTCTACCCTTTACTTCCATAGTAAGTATCTCAGGTCTTCTATATGCAGCACCAATATTTATTTTGATTTCTTCAGCTGTTCTCTCACCAATCAAAAGATTATGCTTCTTTCTCATATATCTGACAATAGCCTCATCAAAATCATCACCTGCAACCTTTGTTGATGTACTTACTACAGTACCACCAAGTGAAATAACCGCAATATCTGCTGTACCTCCACCGATATCAACAATCATATTTCCTACAGCCTTCTCAATGGTGATTCCTGCACCTATTGCCGCAGCTACAGGCTCTTCAATAATCTTCACTTCTCTAGCACCGGCTGAATATGTTGCATCCTCTGCTGCCCTTTTTCTCTACCTCAGTAGCACCTGATGGAATACATACTGCAATTCTTGGCTTTCTAAAAGTTCTCTTGCCTACAGCCTTATCTATAAAATACTTCAGCATTTTTCTGTTATTGTATAATCTGATATAACACCCTGGCGAAGTGGTCTTACCGCTACTATATTACCGGGTGTTCTTCCAATCATAAGTCTTGCTTCTTCACCGATTGCCTTTATTTTTCCATCTTCTCTATCTATAGCCCTAACACTTGGCTCTTTTAAAACGACTCCTTTACCCTTTATATAAACCAAGATGCTTGCTGTTCAAGATCTATTCAACTATCATTGGTTTAAACCCAAACATATTCTCCTCCAAACTGCTTAATAAAAATTTTAATGTAACGCACTATTTTTTATATTCTACAACAAATAATCAATTTAGCCAATATCAATATTTGAAATAATTTATAAAGATATATATTTCTATGTAAAACTACCTTTTAATATAAAATGAGTCCAAACTTGGGAAGCTGAAACTTGAAAACCTATCAGCAATGTTCTATCTTTTTGTCATTACAATCCAAAACAGTTATATCAAGAAAGTCTTCCTTTTTGAGTATATATTCAATATTTTCATTTTACTTCATCACTATCCATAATTTCTAAAGTGTCAAAATTAAGAATAGCCTTTTCTATAATATTCCTACAAAATCTTCACATTACCATTGTCTATATTCCTTTTAGAGTACTCACACATTTCTCTAAGTTTGTCATTTGCTTTTTGTATCTGTGAAAATTTCCTTTTACTTGCTTCAAGCTCACAAATATCCATCAACTCGTCTACAGAAAAAAATCATCAAATTTTTAATGTAAAATGGTACTCGTGATCTTAGTCCGGGATTTCTAGCAAAAGAATTTTTCCATTTCATTTGGATACCCGGCAAAAATCACTATAGTATCCTGTCTGTTATTTTCCATTTCTTGTACTATAACATTGATTGCTTCATCACCATACCCCACCTCTTCCATATTCTAGGAGGGTATGCCTCATCAATAAATAACACCCCGCCTTTGGCCTTGCTAAATGCAGTTTTGAACTTTTTGGTCCGGTCTGCCCTACATATTGTGCTATAAGATCTGCTCTTCCAACTTCAATTAGATTTTCGTTTTTGATAATACCCATTTCACTCAATACGCTACCATAATTCTTACTACTGTGGTTTTGCAGTACCCGGGTTTCCAATAAACTCCATATTTAAGGTTATAGGATCTAATTGCTCTCCTTTTTCCTGCATTATTTTCCTCATTTTGCAAATGCTAAGATTCTTCTTGCCTGCTCTTTAGCTGCTTTTTATACCTATCAAATTCTGTAATTGCTCCATATAGTTGGATTTTTGAATTTGTGGAATATCTTCTACATATTTTCAGATTCAGATATAACTCATATTCCTTCCAAAAATCATCATCTAGTTGTATACAGAACTTATCTGATAGCTTTTTCTTTAATCTCTTCAAGCTGTTTCCTTCCCAAATTTTTAATACTAAGCAATTCTTCATTCTCATTCCCATTAAGGTGAGATATAGTATTTATTTTTGCCTTTTTCAATACATTATAGGAACGAACACCAAGATTCAGATTATCCTATAGAGTCACTATCCTTGTTTTGTTCACTTTCAAGTACTTTTAATAGAACAATAATGTAATCTCTCATCTCCTCTTTTCCGATACCACTTGTTATTGTATCTTCATCTATTTCCTTTAAAATTGAATCTTGAAAAACCATAGTTATAACAGTTTTTAATTTCTTTGATATTTTGTGGAAAACTGAAAATAACAGATCCTACATTCTGATTATTTCCATCTACGAGCTTTCATCATTATTCTTATATTCCTTGGGCATCTCTTATTTCCTCACACATTGTTTGAAAATATTCGTTCTTGCAGATCTCATATATTGCTTGCTTTCTTCTCTCAGCATCATTTGAATACTTTAGAGTCTCAGCTTATAATTAACTCTATTATCATATTGTGACTGATCTGATATAATGTGTTTTCAGGAACAACCTTTGCATAATCACTAAAGATCCAATCAATTCTTCTATAGATGTCTCTTTGTCTGAATCTAAATATATATAGTTCTTACAGAGTTCTCCATCTTCCATTGTAACTTCCAGACCAAGGTTTCGTCTGCTTTTAAATACATCGCATAAGACATAAATCTGTCACAAACATTATAAACCTCTCCATTAAATGCACCTGTATACACTATTGATGTTGCTGATAAATATTCCTTACGGATTTTATTTCTTTTTACTCATTGCTATACCTCACTTTTTATTATTTTTAGTTTTTATTAAAGTCGCAGTCTACATTAACTATTCGCTTGCATGCTCATTGTCATCGCATACTTCTCCGGTCGGCCATTAATGTATCTGCGGTTTTATTTTCAAGAGTACAAGTAAAAGCATAGCAAAAAGCCATTGCTTTTTATGAAAATTGACGCACTACCCCCTTAGTAGTGCTATTTACAATTCTCATAAGCAATGGCTCTATATAATCCATTGATTTAATTTAAATTTATTAAATTCATTAATTTATCAAACTACAACTACATACTACCACACTGTAGCTGTAGTTTGCAATAACTCTATTTTACTAGGTTTGAGTAGCTTTGCTTATATTTTAAATCAACATATAAGTTTAATTTCTAAAAAGCAAAAAGCTTATTAATTTACCCGGGCTCCATCAGCACCCAAAAATATATCCATCTATTTTAGTGTTTGAAAAGCATTTTTACCACCATTTCCATCTGTAGCAGTGCTTAGATAATACCATTTACCTACTTTTTCTATATCATTTAATGTATTCGCACCCCTACAACAATATCGAATTTAAATTAAATAATACAAGAAAAAGAGAGCAACAAAGTGCAATATATTTTTTAAATCACATTTTAATATTCATATCTCAATCCTTTCATGCCTAAATATTATTTCTATTTCTACAAAAACATTCTACCTTCTCAAAACATACACAATCCCCCTTTTTAATGTTTTTATAAGTTTTATTCACTATATAATTAATAGTATTTTTCTTTGAATTATATATATTTTTAGTATTTTTCTTAATAATACCATCCCTACAAATTACATTTAATGTGTAATTTAGGTGTAATTATTATAATTATTGTTTTTATTAATATTTTTATATAATATATATGTAAAATGTCCTTCTTAAATTAGGTAATCAAAAACCACCAGCAAAAGCCGGTGGTAAAGTATTCTACAAAAATCTTTATATCAACATATTAAGTTGTAAAATAGATTACTATTCCATCTTAAGCACCCTTTATAGCACTTACAGCTATATTTGTGCATATAGCTTTAACCAAACCTTTTCTTGTACTTACTTTCAAAGCCCCTCAGTTTGCTTTTCTCTCTTTTAAAAGACAGCATCTATTTCTTCCAGTGACTTCTTTTCACCTTTTTATACCAATAATAGCTATTTTCTTGCCTCTACATCAATTTCTATCAAATCACCTTTTTCTACAAAGGCAATAGGTCCTCCCATAGCAGCCTCCGGTGATACATCTTCCTATAACAGGTCCTCTGGATGCTCCTGAAAATCTTCCATCTGTTATAAGTGCAACACTTGATGCAAGCTTTTGGATCTGCACAGATAGCCTCTCCGGTATAAAACATTTCAGGCATACCACTTCCTCTTGGACCCTCATAGCGAATAAATATAGCATCTCCGGGCTTAACTTCTCCATTAAGTACTGCCTTTATACACTCTTCTTCACTGTTATAAGGTTTTGCATTTAGTACTGCTTTAAACATATTTTTAGGGCAAATGACCGTATGTTTGATAACACATCCTTCCGAACAAGATTTCCTTTGGTATGGCTATACTTCCATCTGTTCCTTTGCAGTATCAAATGAATGGATTATATTCTCTCTGTCATTTCTCTTCCGAATATCTTTGACTTTTTACGAGAGGATATCATCACAGTGCTCATAAAATCCGTTCTTTTTAGTTCTTCCAAGTTTTTCACCAGAGTCTTACCTGTAACAGTCATTACATCTAGATGAAAGCTATGCTCTTTATCTCTTCCATAACTCTTGGTACACCACCGGCATAGTAGAAGTATTGAGCCGGCCAATCACCAGATGGACGAATATTTAGCAAATAGTGAGCACCTCCTGTAGTCTATCAAAGTATCGCATCTATTTCAAGTCCAAACTCATGTGTGCAATAGCAGGAACATCGTTGTAGCATTTGTTGAACCTGATATAGCAGCATAGACCATAATAGCATTTTCAAAAGCTTTCCTTTGTAACTATATCTGATGCCTGTAATGCCTTTTTACCAATTCCATCAGTTGTACTCCGGCTTTATAGGCAGCCTCTTTTTAACTCAGGAGCTGTAGAGGCATCACTGCTGTTCCGGGAAGCATAAGACCTAGTGCCTCTGCCACAACCTGCATAGTTGATGCCGTACCCATAAATGAGCAGGCACCACAGCTTGGACAGAGCATGAGTGCTTATAATAATCCAGCTGTTCATCAGGTATAACACCTGTTTTTCCCAAGCATCAAACTTCCCAATCTGTTCCAAAGTCCAATAATTCATTGATCTTACAGGAAGGATCTTCAACTATATATATTTTTGGGCAGCTCAAAGCTTCCATAGCTCCACCGAGCTACAACTATAGCACTCATATCCTTCAGTCTACCTATACTCATAAGCATTGCAGGCATTGATTTTATCACAGCTGCATGTACATCACCGCAAATCAAATACTGTAGCATTTGTCTGTGCTTCTATAAGATTTACCATAGCATCACGATGTGGAGAATAATTGATTCCATCATCATCGCTTGTGCAATTCCATCACACACATATCTGTAGTAAAATATCTTGAAGCCTTGCCACCATTATCATTGACAGCCTTTAGTGCTTCCTCTACAAAAATATTTAGATGTGCTGATCCGGGGTGACTGTCACCATATGAGCTTTCTATTATTATCTGTGGCTTTGATAAATCATTTTACCTTCAACCCATTCCCATACGAAGTGGGTCCATCTCAGGTGCAAGCTTTCTTGCCTCTTCACTTCTAAGCATATCTATCTCCTCCTGCAAACTAATCTATACAAATAATGAAATAATAAATGCTACAATAAATCCTGTAACACCAACTAAGGTCTCCATAATAGTCCATGTCTTTAAATTTGTCTTTTTCATCCACACCAACTAATGATTTTACAAGCCAGAATCCTGAATCATTAAAGTGTAAGAACAAACTATTGAACCTCCTGCAACTGCTGCAACTGCCTACAAGCTAGATAAAGAGGTGACAAATCCAGCGATTCCAGGCATAGCTGATATAGTACCTGCAACACATGGTCGTAGCCACTGTCGCAGATCCTACACTACTCTTACAAGTGCTGCTACTATAAATGACAACTACAACTATTGGCATATTTTACTGATGATGCTGTATTACCTATCAAATCTCCAGAGTCCGGAATACTGCAACATATATCTAAGTACACCACCACATCACGGTTACCAATAAGATAAGTCCTGTTGGTTCAAGTGACTTTGTCATAAGCTTTTCAAGCTGCTCTAGCTATATCCATCATCTTGTACCAAGCACAAACATTGCAATAACTGTTGATATAAGTAGAGCTAAGAAGGCTCTCCCAAGAATGTCAATACCAGGGAGCCATTGGCTTAAGTGCCGGAACAACACCTGCAAGAGATTTTAGGATAATAAGTACAAGCGGAATCATGATCATCAAAAGTTACTATTGTGCTAAACTTGGGAGCTTTTGATTCGTCAATATCTTCCTGATTTGCAATATGCTCAGGAACAAAGGAATCATATACTTCTTTCCACAAATCAGGCCCCATATGGGACCTGCAACAACCATTGCCACGCTTCCACATATCAAGCCTACCAAAAATAACATCAAGATCTACTCCAAGCATATTTGCAACAGAGTACTGGGACCGGGGGTAGGTGGAATAAATGCATGTCCAACTGCAGAGACCTGCTAAAAGTGGAATTGCATCAAAATAAAGTTGATCTTTTTAGTTCTCTTTTGCAGAGAAAAGCAAGTGGTATCAAAATAATCAGTACCGTCAAAAACACAGGCATTGCCACAATAAGTCCTGTTATTCCAAAGGCCAAGCAACCTTTTTATCACCAAATTTCTTTACCATACTTGTGCTCAAGGTCTGTGCCACCGGATGCCTCAAGTATCTCACGCAAACATTGAGCCAAGGCCAACCAATAAAAAGCTATACCTTTCTAAGTATTACCTATACCATCATTAACTGCTAAAACTATATCAACCGCAAATGGCATACCTGCCACAATACCTATGGTTATAGCTCCTATCAAAATAGAATATCATTGCATGAGATCTTAAACTTTATTATCAACACAAGTAATAAAAGCCAATCCAACTAATGCAGCTATCACCAATCTGGTTGGATCTAATATAATTGCTTCTTTTCCATTCCTAATTCTCCAATAACTTTAATTTTACAAATCTCTCATACATCTGACGTCTTATGTATATTGATTTAAGTATAATATTCTACTTTAGCTATATCAAGTTGTTTTTCAAATCTGCTCTTTTTCTATATCTCTACATCAGCTTTACACATATAATGAGGCTGATTTTTGTTAAACTATATAGTTTGAAAATTTACCCAAATAACATGTCTGACAAGTTATTCTGAGAGCTTTTATCAAGGTCTAGCGATTGTATGTCAAGTGCATAATCATAGCACATTTTTGCACCCGTAGAATCACCACGAAGTATAGCATTTGTAATCTCTCTGTGAGTTTCTATAGTCTCTTTTGTAATTTTCTGTATGTCAGATTTTGCAAATGTAGTGATTGCAGTAAGTATTACCGGAATAAGCGTCTCAACTACCTTATTACCACTACATTTTTGCCTAAACTCCATATCCTTTTGAATATGATTCTTTCCTTCCATATATAATTTTTCTATCTCATCACATAATTCTTTGATTTTATCCTTCTGCTCTTTAGTAGCATTTTTACAGAGCTGTGGCTGCTACCTCCAGTTCTAAAAGTATTCTCATCAAACAAATCCATTGCCAGTCTATATTTATCTTCAAATTTCGAGAGTCCAAGTGGATCTTGTTTATCCAGTTCCATATTCTTAACAAATGTTCCCCGAACCTCTTTTTACCTCCAGCCTCCTCTTGTAACAAGACTTTTGATCGCTTCTCTTAGTGCTTCTTCCTACTCCAAACTTTTCTGATAATTTATGTTCACTGGGCAGTCTGGAGCCTATATCAATCTGCTCTTGTTGTATATAAATCATCAGCTGGTCATTCTATCTGTGGCACTAACTATCTGATCTACCTTTTCATATTTTATATGCCATAGAACCCTCCTAAACCTTATATTCTTGGACAAACTAATTTTTAAAGCAGTACTTCTAAAGATCATTATACATTATTTTAGTATAATCTGACCATACAGAAAGTAAATTAATATGACTTGCTCTTTCTTTATCTCTACTCTTGTTGTATAATTTAGTAATTATACAAATTAGGAGATTTATTCATGGATTTTGAAAAAGCTTATAATGTATCGCAATCAATAGCTTTGCTAATTTACTGGGTATCCGTATTACCAAGATTTCTGAAGGATATGACAGGCAGAAATGAGCACAAGCCCGGAACTGCTCAATCCCATAGGTTCATTACATAGTGGATGTCTATTTACTATTGCCGATATTGCAGGAGGTTCTGCAGCTTGCTCACATGGTGAATATGTTACCACTGTAGATGGTAGTATTCACTATCTTCGTGCACAGGGTATTAATACAAAGAAACTATATGCAACAGCCACAGAACTTAAAAAGAGGAAAAAGATTCTGGTCTACAACCTGTCCATCACTGATCAGGACGGTGTAGAACTTTGCAGTTGAGATCTTCTCTTTTTCATGTCACTAGGAAAACCTATAAATTATAAAAACACCCGACAAAGTGATTTCGCTCTGTCAGGGTATTTTAGTAAACAAGAATGTCTAATTTTTAGTGTAATTCTTATAAGCCCTTTTATTCACATAATTTTTAAGCTAAAATTATATTTATAAAAATAGATATCAGGCTAAAATATCTTCAATTCAATATTTACTTTTACACTTTGCTCAAAAATCTTACAGCAGATTTTTCTTGCCTTTTCTATTTTTCAATATCAATATTTTTCTACAGCAGATGATATCCATTTCTTACCAAACAAAGTTTGAGCTGACTCTATCATAATACCACAAGTATATAAGTCTTTTTCTACATTTATAGCTTGAGCAAATACTGACTTTGTCTTTTTCTCTAAGTATATATCTTGATTCAACCCAAAAATGACATTTGCATAAGGCTTGATGCAGCCCATATCTCTACAAAGTGAATCTTCATCTGTAAGTATTTGATTTGTTAAAAATATCAATATCATTTACTGAACCTATCGGCAAAAAGCTATTATAATCTTATGACGAAAGTATTATCATTAATTTCAAGTAAAGAGCTAAAAATCGGATTAAGCTTTTTGCTAAACTCCAAATAAAAATCCATATGCCTTAGTTTGGAAAGAATACCTGCTATAAGATATACTGTAAAATACCTTTAATCTTTCATCTTCAATTCCATTAAGTCGGTCAAACAAAACTCAAAGCCCATCTCTTCCATATGCTATCAAAGCTTCTCTCTAGATATAAATCCTTATCTTCTTCCCATTCCTTACAAATAAGCTCATAATGATATGCCAACTCATTAGAAGCACCTAGTTCATCAATAAATTTTATCCTTTCACCATCAGAAAACTCATGCTCTGCCAGTTCATTATATATCCTTCCAAATTTTCTCTACTTAACATAATAATTCCCTTACATAATTTAATACTAATTTAATATAACAAAAATAAGACTAGAAGTGTCGCATATACAGAAAAATATATCTTATTATTTTTAATTATTAAATCAATTGTCTGTCACCTCTGCTAAAGTAGACACAAGCCATACCATTACTGCCACTACATTTACAATTATACTAAAAGATATAGGATGTGGAGTATAAAAACACATCATTGTATATAGTGATGTAACAGATGCTATAAATGGTGCAAGCAGTAAAGAACCTGCACATTGTGCATTAAATTCCACAGCATATGGTGATGTGGATGAAAACCACAAATATGAATACAACCCTATCAGTACAAGACCAAACACAGAGACATACTAATCTTTGCATTATAGCCTGAAAATCCATATATAAATGCAAAATAATATTCCCATTGATGAAAAGAATACATTTACTATAATATGAATATTATTTGCAATAACGCCTAGCTACCATTCTCAATGTATCCGGATTTTCTACTATATCATGAAAACTCCTCCATTGGTTCTCTTGTAAATAATAGAAAACTGTTTACAAATACCAATATCAATACAAACAATAGAGCTATATTGGCCACTGTAGCAAAAATGACTTGACCTCACAAAGCTATCAAAGTCATTTAATGTTTTTAGAAAACTATATAATGCCAAGGCACATAATGCACCTGTTATATTACAAAAATAATGAATATAATATATGACTCGTTCCCAGATCATATCTCCCACTGCCCTTTTATTATTTTATTCGTATCACCATACTTAGTAATCATATATATCTCTTTATAACTTAATTTTTCATAGATTTTTATGATTATAAATTATAACTGCTATACATCATCAATAACTACCAAAAAACAACTGTAGATATTGCAATAATAAGTATTAGAAACGAAAACATTGCCGGTGATAGACTATTCATCCATAAAAATATATCTAGTGCAGAAATATTATATATACTGAAGATTATAGAAACAAAGGTTATACAAACAAAACATAAAAATACATAAGTCCAATTCTCTCGTATATTCTTTATATATTTATACTATATAGATTATTTGCCCGCCGGACTAATTTCATTTAGAGTCTCTACATTCTCTTCTACAATAATATCCTCTTTTAATTTCTACTACAGGTTCTTCTATAGATACATAATCTTCTTCATCTAATACTGTATTCTTTTGGATCAGAGGGTAAATTACCATTTGCCAGACCATACTTTAACATACGTAAAGAATATGATTTATAATCATCGTCAATCAGTCCATTACAATTTGGGAAAATTAAGTTTTCACGTTTGATAAAATCCTTTATACTTTGAAATCCAATATCCGTAGTTGTAAAACATTCTTCGTAAAATTTAGATTCACTATTTTCCAAGTTCTCTATCATCCTTTTCTCTTTCCACGTTTTTACTTCACTAATTCTTGTTTCTAGTAATATTTCCATGTCTAATACTATCTATCACTGTACACAATTTTGAATGTGGAATATGAAGTTCTTCGTTTATATATTTTTATTATATCACTCTGACAAATCTTTCGTTTTGACATATCCTACACCTCTTTGACTCACACCAATATACATATTCTATTATGATGATCATTTGTTTTTATATTAATTATATCTAAATACTATCGTAAGGTTTAGCCAAGAAAAATGTCAATATATTTATCTTGCTGTTTATATTAAATGACCAATTATCAATGGTATTCAATGAATACCATCGCAGGGTTTCTCTAAGATTATCTATGTGATACTATACTTTTTAAATTTAGTACATAGTAAAACAAATTATAAATTACAGAGGTATGGAGATGTTATTAAAGCTTGTCAATATATATGATGTGCTGCTTCTTGGTACTGCATTGCTGATAAATCCAAAGCAAAGTAGATGCGAACAAAAGTTCTTCTACAGTTCAGGAAAGATAATACTGGAACTACATGTGAATCAATAGTACATACTGGTTGTGTAAGGATGATTCTGTAGGATGGGAAAAGAACTGTTGAGTTATTTTTAATGAGGATGGAAGCTTTCATTGCAGATCAATAGTACCTGAAGCTGATGGTTATGAAGATTGTGTACAGCTATAGATGCTGAATCTTATCACATGGAATCAAAATGCAGAATATGGTAGAACTGAATTTCTTAAAGTAATCCAATAAGAGAAGTATTTTATGCACACTTTTGAATAAGGGTCGATAAAAATGGGATGTCCTGACATGTTCAAGTTATTGATGACAATATGTTTTTGAAACAGGATAAAATGCTACAGATTACTTCTATAGAGAAGATTCACCTAAACTTGTGAGGAGAATGGGAAGTAGTATCTGTAGGAGGTCATATACCTAATACCATAAATGCAGATGATGGAAAAACTTTTGAATCTAGTATAAATATATATGAAATAAAGGATAAATTATGTGCCGATTACCTATATCATAAGACAGACAAATCTTGGCAAAAATGATTTGGAACAAATAGGACTTACATTAAACAATGAGGAATTATATACCGGAATTGCTAATGAGTTTTAGATGCAAATTTTGATGAACCGCGTAGTGCCTGAGGGTGCAAGCACTAAGAAAAGCTGAATATAAAACTTACTCTTGTGGATGATAATAAACATTACTTATAGGGGAGGATCCGGAGGATGAATATACAGATCTGACACCACTTATATTTAAGAAAGAGTCAAAAAGAATATGATGATAGAGAAAATTGTTTTATCACAACATTGTTACAGTATCAAATATAAATGAGCTTGCAGAAAACTTAAAAAGTAATACAAAGATTATACTTAAAGAAGGAACATACAATTTTTCTGATTTGAATGAAGATGAAATCTCAGAATATGAAGAAACTAAAAAGGAAAATATTTTGAATGTATACTGATCACTTTAAGGCTGGAAGCTGAACCAGGTGCAAATGTAAATATTCTTATAAATTCTGCATCAGACAATGTACTTGAATTTTTATGGTGGAAAGCAATGTAAGTTTAAAAGGGGACTGACTATAGGGCATAATGTTGAAAAGGGAAGTTGTACAGGCAAACGTGTGCTTTATTTTTCAGATGTTGATGGAGTCAATATAGAAGATTGTAATCTTTTGGCTGTGGTACTTATGGCATAAGCTCTATCTAACATCAAATATGAATGTAATAAATACACAAATATACGAATGTACCTATGGTCTGCTTGAACTGGGAAGAGTACTGACAATATATTATTCATTGTTAGTACTTGCGTGACAGTCAGGCTTTGAACAGTTTATTATGAACTATTGTAATAATATAAAATTTGAGGACTGTAAAATTGCGAAATAAAGTTGATTATGATAATGTATTTATAAGCAATACCGATTCACATAATATAGTATTTGAAAAATTGCGGTTTCAAAGATACTAACTACAAAAAGATTAATGATGGTATAGAATTTACTAACTGTACAGTTTTGATGACAATAAATAATAAAATGGGGCTGTCGGGAAATGATAGTCATAAGAAAAGAGTGGTGTGGCTCAAAATGAGTCACACCACCCTAAGTTCCATAAAAAGATGGCTAACATATACCATCTTTCTCCGTTACATCATTATAATGTAACTATGCTTACAGTTAATTATTATAACGACTTTTTGGAAATAGGTCAACAGAAAATCAACTTTAGCTTATATGAATTGAGTTTACCCGATGACGATCCAGTCTATACCTAAAAAGTTATGGAGGATTTGGAGATTTTTCCGGACTGTTAGTGAATTGTTCGGACAAGGGAAGAACAAGGTATAACCCTATCATAGTGTATGCAGTTAGTGCTTATGCAAATATGCGAGAATTCGTTCTATTGATCGTATTGTAGATTTATGCGAAAGGGATATTGCTTTTATCTGGCTTACTCAGGGAGGAAGCCTAAAGAGATACTTTTATGATTTTAAAGGTAGAAACTTACTTCAAAATATCCCTAGACGACTTAAATTATCAGTTTAGAGACGATTACAAAAGAAGGGCTGTAACATTAAAAATTGTTTTATTGATGGAACAAAAATAGAAAGCTAATGCTAATCGTTATACTTTTGTATGGCGTGGAGTAATTATCATCTAGCAGGTCTTCTGGATTCTATCGATAAGCTTTATTCAGAATATAATTCTTTTTACAAGATAATGGTTTTGGGGAGAAGTACGAGCTTGGAAATCACAAATGTTTGTAATTGACGGAATTGATAAAGTTAGAGATGTTATTGAAAGAATGAAAAAGAAAGATTACAAAACATAAAAAGCTATCTAATAACCGTATTATAGAGATTGATAACTGCTCGCCTCTTGAAATGCTAGCTACAGAAAAACCTTATGGCTATTGCTGACGGAGAAGGTATTGTATTTGTTAACGGAAAGGGTAAGAAAGCCAAAACTTCAACAACTATGAAGAACGAGCATTGTGGACAGCGATTAATGAGCTATAAAGAATGCTTTGAAATTATGGGAAAAGATAGAAACAGCTATTCCAAAACTGATTTGGAAGCAACTTTTATGCGAATGAAGGAAGATCAGAATGCTTAATGGGCAGCTAAAGCCTCGCATACAATGTACAGATAGCAGTGAGAAAGTATATTGTGCATAGTGTAGTACGATCGTACAGACTATACACACTGATTCCTGTCCTTGAAAAGCTATGAAAGCATTTGGAGTGCTTGAAGAGTTACAGCAGATAGCAGCTATTGTGAGTGAGAAAAATCTCTATATCTAAAAGAAAAGTAAGATAGATAGTTGTATAAAAACTACAGGATCATGAAAACGAAAAACAAGAGCATACTAGTAAAGATATAGGTAAATACTACAGCTATAAGACAACAGTGTTTGAGGAGTGACAAGTCTATACTGTCATGACGGCGTGAACTGAGACATATCAACACAGAAAAGAAAGAACAGAATGGTTATCACAAACATATGCAGTATATGGATGTTCAGACTGTAGTGGATCGAACATAAGTCTAGATGTTTATACAAGTATAATCCTGATAAAGATATTGATAGAGCAATAAAGTGATGAGATCAATGAGTATGGGAAGAGCTCCGAGGAGAGTCACTGCTAACATACAGAGGTGAAAAAGGTATTCTGAAACGACAGATACGCTCTATTCAAACAGAAGGTCATTTTGGAGATATTAAAGAGAATGAAGATTTCCGACGCTTTAACTATCGTACTTCAGATAAGGTTTATAAAGAATTTATGCTTTTTGCAATAGGGAAGAAATATAAATAAATATCATCGTTTCTCTATGCCAAACTAAAGAAATTTGAAGGAAAACTCAGGAGAAAACAGCATAGTAAAAATGCAAAAGCAAAATTTGCAAAGGGGTTTTTATGCCCCAAAAATAGCCAATATTATAGAAAGTAAAATATCCTGACAAAGTCACAAAGCCAAAACGCCTTTGTATTTGTCAGGATATTTCTATTCATTCTGTAGGGTTAAAATTCAGTATTTCCCGACAGCCCCATTTTCTCGTTATCCGCCTCCTCGGTATACAACTGATAATATCTTCGCCTTTTATTCTGTAGAGACTGTCATCGGAGCCACGCTCTATTGTATCCTACCTGTTAAGTACATTATAACATCAGAGTTTTTAGTTTGAAGCAAAGTCTACAGCAATGACAAATGGTGTTCCTGAAGCATCAAAGAATCCTACCATAGACAAGCTGCTCTGTCCTTGTATCAATGGATGATGTAGCCCATCTAGAATAAGTACTGGAGATCAGCTACTCAGCTCTTGCAATAGAAAGAAGCTGTTTTTGACCTTTGGGAAAAGACTTTGCACCTCCCATCTTAAAGGTATCACACCATTTGGAATGCTCTCTAAAAGCCGTCTGCATTTGCAAGCCCTTGCAACGTCTTTACATTCCTCATCTGCAGCATCAGGACACATATCTTATATTTTCCATAACAGTATCTGGAGAAAGATTTGTTTCTTGAAGTACTACACCGAGAGATCTTCTAAGATCATCTTTCTTATCTTCTCTCTATATTGATGCTACCATATCTGCTGATTTTCCGTTTTGAATATCATGAAAATCTGTTACTAGACTTTGTTATAGTTATATTTTCCTGCAGGTGGATCCCCACAAAAGGCAATCTTTTGTCCCTTGTTAACAAAAGATTTTTGTATATCTCGCAATATAGCTTTTCGGATTGTATCCAGTCAACATTTTCAAGCCATGTCTCCTCAAGCTTTGTATGTGTAATGCTTCCATCTGAATGTTTACGCTCCATAGCCCATATACCGGTTCTCTTCAGATTCTAAAAATATTACCATTAGTATCTATCTTTACATTTTACCAATCGTTACATATCCTTCATCATCTTCTACTGCTCATCCATAAGATCAAATACTCTTTGGCTGCTGCAGCAATAACTTACCTGCATTGAGCTGCTGTGGAAACAGTCATAAACGGACGATTAAATGCCTTCACAAGTGAAAGGAATGCTGCAATTTGTTCCTAGTGACACTCAAAATGTCCACCGATGCAAAGATAACCTCCTACTACAGCAATAACAACATAGCTTTAAGTTTCCGATCTGAGCCACAATAGGTATAAGTATATTGCACAACTCCTTGCCTTCGAAAGCAGCATCATGAGTTCGTTATTGACACCTAAATCCGTCGATATTTTTATCTTCATAGTTAAATAGCTAACTACCTTTTTGACCGCTTATCATCTCCTCTATGTATCCGTTTACACGCCCCAAAGTGCTTTTGTTGTATTCAAAATACTTACCGGAAAAGACTAGCTGCCCTTACACGAAGCCTGCGAAATAAAGATCATAATGACTGAAACCACAGTCATTATAGGGCTTTAAAAGAATCATTGTGACGAATACTGCAGCAGCAAAATATCGCCTCTATTAGCTGTAGGAAGATATTCCTATAAACTGTCTCAGGTATCTGTGTCATTCGTATATACAGACATTATATCATCATGGAGCATGTGTATCAAAAGTATTTTATGGGAAGTTTTTCCATATGTGCAAAAGATTTCTTCTAATCTCACGCATAGTACCTGTCCTACATTAACCGATATGATCCTGTTGTATGCTATGATGCCCAGTACACCGGTATAATACATATAGCTATAGTTTTATTATCTCCAATACGAAGTGGTGTAAAGTTTGGATACTTTCTTTTTGTAGAGGAATAATATAATTATCCTATAATATCCTGCATTACTGCAGCACTTAATAAATTAACTATTGCCGATATTAATATACATATACATACAATGAATATACTTTTTCTTGTAGTTTTTAATAAAGTGCATATAACTCTTTTCAGCTTGCTCACTTTCAGACAACCTGTATTGTTTGATTTATACCACCTCTCTCTATTTATATCTCCGCATTATACACCTGCCTATCAAAATCCACGTTACCCTCTGACTGTGCATTTGCTGTAGTTTTGCATATCGCATTGGTTTCTAGACAATCTTTCTATGTATCAAATCCTACTATCTTTACCTTTTATCGAGTACTATTATCTTGTCTGCTTCCTTTTATAGAGATATCCTTTTGAGAAATAATAATCTTTGTAGTATTTGGTATTTCATCTCTGGCTTTTCTAATCTTTCGCATCTGTGGCGGCATCACGGCAGATGTGGGATCATCAAGTATCAGAATCTTAGGATTTTTCAAAAGGGCTCTGGCAATACAAGTCTTTGCTTTTTGACCTCCTGAAACATTATTACCACCTCTGCTCTATCCAAGTATCATATTTTTCCGGCATCCTCTCAATAAACTCATCAGCTGCATCGAAGCTCTGCTGAGCCCTCTTTTATTTCTTCAGATGTGGCAGTTCTCGTTTCCCCAACGAAGATTGTCAATTATAGTACCTGAGAAAAGTACATTCTTTTTGCAAAAACCACACACTCTGAATCTCTCAAGACTCTTAAATCATAATCTTTTACATTCTTTTTCCCACCTACATAGACACTTCCCCTAGTGGCGTCATGATAGTCTTGGTATCAAATTTTACAAGTGAAGTCTTTGCACTACCTGTTCCGATGATGTACCTATAGTCTGACCTGATGCTATATGATATATTTATATTTGAAAGTACAGGTTTTCCTATACCGGCTTTTGTATGAAAAGCTTGCATTATCAAAGTCCATACTTCCATCATTTACCTATAGATACATTTCTTTTGACTTTTATATCACTTTCTTCAAGTAATACTTCAGCTATTCTCGGCACTTGCTCTGATATGGTGATCATTACAAATGCATGGAAAGCATCATTAGAGCTATAAGTATGCTGCATATATATATGAAAAAGAGATGTACAAGTTCTCCTGTAGTCAGTGTACCTGACACAATTTTTGTGCACCAAACCATGAAAGAGCTATTATACATCCGTATACTGTAAGCATCACTCAAAAGGATTGTTTAGTACAACAAAGAATTCCGCCTTTACAAACAGCTCATATAAATTTGATATTGCTGTATCAAACTCTGGATATTTCTCTTTCTTCCTGAACATGTATGATTTTTACAACTCTGATGCCGGATATATTTTCCTGAACATTTGCATTAAGAGCATCATGTTTTTCAAATACAGAGTTGAAGAGTTTAAAAGCTACTGCTATTATAATAGACAGGGCTGTAGCTAAAAAGAAAATAGCTACAAAGAATACTAAACGACATATCTCTTGAAGATAGATTGCAGTCATAACCAAAAGCAAAAATAAATGTAGCGCGAGCTCTCATCAACATTCTAAGTATCATTTGATATGAATTTTTGTACATTGAGTTATATCTGTTGTAAGTCTTGTGACTGAAACTTGCACCGGAAAATTTATCAATATTTTGAGAAAGAGAAATTTTGAATATTTCTAAAACATTCCCTCTCGTAAATGGCAAAACCGGCTGAAGCATTTGACCGTAAATTCCTGCAACTATTCACATATAAGCCCTAGAATGGCAAAAGTATCATTATCGAACCGTATTTTATTACGCATTAAAGTCATTAATTGCTACACCTTTATCAAATTATCCATGGGTCATCATATACGAATCAGCAATTCGAAATACCACTTCACCTATTATGAATACAATTGTGGTAAGGAAGCAACTTTATATTCTTTTTATATATTTTTGCCAATACCTTCAACATATTTCTCTCCCCTCTCTTAATATTGCACATAATGCTGACAATCTTTTTAAAAGTGAACTACCTTACAATATTTAGATAGATTGATGCAGAAAAAGGGACTTGAACCCTCATGATATTAGCTATCACACGGACCTGAACCGTGCGCGTCTGCCAATTCCGCCATTTCTGCCTATATTGCCACATAGGATAAATACTACTCTTGGCATGAGTATAATCTAAAAATATTATTATGCAAGCTTAGATTTTTGCAACTTCTGCTAATTTAGCCGAGCCTGCAGCATCATTTACAGCAGCTAACTCAGCAAGCATCTTTCTGTTCATATCCACACCTGCAACCTTAAGTCCATCATAAGCTTTTAGGTATGAAGACCGTTGATTCTTACAGCTGCATTAGATTCTTGCGATCCAAAGCTGTCTGAACTGTCTCTTTCTCTCTTTTCTACCTGCATAAGCACTAGCTAAAAGCTCTCATTACAGACTGCTTTGCAATTCTGTACTACTTTGAACGAGCTCCTCTATATATCCCTTTTGCAAGTTTAAAAACTCTGTTATGTCTTTTCTTTGCATTTAAAAGCACCTTTAACTCTTGCCATTTTAAAACCCTCCTAACCCTTCGTCAACTTATAGATATGGTAAAATTTTCTTCATAACTTTTTGCGTTTGTAGCATCTGTACGATATCTTTTCTAAGATTTCTTTTTCTCTTTGTTGACTTCTTAGTTAAGATATCATGACTTATAAAGCTTTGTTTCTTACAAACTTACCTGTTCCTATTTTCTTAAAACCTTCGCTGCTGCTTTGTTTGTCTTTAAGCTTTGGCATAATGAATCCTCCTTTTACTTAACAATATCTTTAAGCCTTCTTTGCTGATAAAAAGCATCACGCAAACTTCTACCTTCCGCCTTAGAAGGTTTGTCAGTGTTGCCACTTCTGAAAGAGCTTCAGCAAAATCATCCGAGTATATGCTTGGACTTAAACATTCTTGCCATTTCCCTACCTCTAAATCTTAGGTAACCTTAACTCTGTGCCCTTTTTCTATTTTTCTAGCAGAACTGACTTTGAGTATTAAGATCATTAGTGTCAATATTTGAGATAAACGAACCTCTTTTACTTCTATTGTCTTTTTGTTTTTCTTTGCTTCCTTATCTTTTCTGGCAAGTTCATATCTAAATTTACCATAATCAATAATTTTTACAAACAAGGGTTTTTGCTGTTGGAGCAATAAGAGCCAAATCAAGCCTGCTTCCTCTGCTTTTTCCCTTGCCTCATTTATTGAAACTATACCTAACTGTTCACCCTCTGATGAAATAAGACGAACTTCTTTAACTTTAATCTGTTCGTTAATCAATTGTTCGCTAATATTGCCTTTATACCTCCATTCTCTTTACCAATATAAAAGGCAGATGAAAACTATCCGCCAAATAATCGATTCAAAAATGCTTATATGAACCAAGTCACTACTGTGCTAGGTGAGGCGAACCTGCTTTTCTTTCAACATTGCCTATACTATCAGTTTTATATATGTTTGTCAATTCTTTTTAAATATAATATTTTTATTAATGCACTGACTTCATATCCTTCTATATCATAATATCCTTCCGGATCTTCATCTCCTCCAAACCATACTAGAGAATAGTTCTTATCCATAGCTACGCCATGGTTGTTATAAATGACCAATCTTACCTGCTCTATTATTACATCATTATGCTTGAACCCTTCCACAAGTCAAGTGCCAACTGAGGATCTATGCCTATACTATGATATACTGGATATTTCATAACACTTCCTGATAAGCATGTAGCTCCTTGGTCTTTATCCCACATCAGTTCAGCATAAGCGTGATCGGGTGTATATGCCACCACTCACTTTTCCATTCTTTGACCAGCTGTGTAAATTACCTTGAATCACCTCTGTTGTCAAGCTGTAACCTTGGAGTATAGTCATATGAATCCTTAACATATTGCCCTTGCTACCTTAGTTAAAGATTTTGAGAATGACAATCTACTAAGTCAAAGCTCTCTCTGTATTCATTTATTAAATAATACAGATTCGCTTCTTCCTCGCTCAAACCACAGCATAAAAGTTCATCTACTATACTTGATCTATCATTATTGTCATCATTCTGAATAACTGTAGTAGGATGTTTAACAGAATTACTATTTGTATCAGCATCAGGACTCACACTGTTATTATTACTATCTGTATTGTGCCCTACTCCACTTTCATTACTATCTGTTTCTACTTTACCACTACCATAATCTGACTTCGATTCTCGATTCACTATCGTTTTTCTTCTGTTTCATTACCTTTATCAGCTCAGGGCCCTATCTCATCCTTTTTCAGATTCAGTAGCAACTCGGTCCTACATTTTTCTTTCTTTAATAGAATCATTGTTTGCATCTAAATCAACACTCAAGTTCTGCTCTTCGCTCTTATTAATATTAGAATCCTCTACTTCAGGTCCCAGTTCATTCTGATCCGAATTCTGACTTTGAATATTCTCCATAGTATTATTTTGAACTTCTGCTTGACTTTCTTCTACCCATTCGCCATTTTCAAGCACATTATATCCATCCGGTGTTACTGTACTTACAAGCATAGCTCCATCAGAACCAACGTAGTAGTTACTTACCAGGAATCTTTCACCATATAGCCGTTATCGTCAAAAATAATACCATTTATTATTTATATTTTTCCAAAGATCCGACTGGGTATGTTCCATCAATTTTCTATACCACCAACCGGTGTCATTTAGTTTCCACCCTTCCAAAGCAGGCGGTGACGCCAAAAGCTACCGATTGAAAAAGGCGACTCATAATACATATAAAACAAAGCTCAGGGCTTTCTTTTTCCAACCCATATTTATCTCCAAACATTTCATAACATTTTAAAAATATTAACATAAACTTACATCTTAATACAATAGTAAGATTTGATTTTTCAATTTATTATGAAAGATTATACCCTTTCAAAGGCATAATATATCATAATTTATTTCTTCATAAAAAGCTCTTCTCAAATCAGGATATGATGTATATCTTTTTAATAAAACCATCAGCTTTGTAATGAGTTGCTTCCAATGTCATATCATATGCTATCTATAAGATTAAAGTCTTTCTTTATGACCAACCTGATAAATTTCCATCTTAGAGCCTTCATTTACAACTATGTGTTGCCATAACAATAAAATTTTCCCATCTCCTGCCATTTCTCCATCTCTTCATAAAACTTATCAAGCATATTGTCAGAATACCTCCCACACCAAAACTCTCCTATTATTATACAGTCATGGTTTTCAAATAAATATGCCAACATACCTTCTTTCATTCCCGGAATCATCTTTAAAACACATACAGAATCGCTAAGTTCTGTGAAGAATCTTACTCTTTCTCTCATAGGTATATACTGGAATATATCTATTGATATGCTCCCTCCTGGATTCTTGCCAATATGGGGAAGTTTACACTGTGGAATGCATTAAATGATCTTGCCATCATCTTTTTGCTCTTGTACCTGCTATTACATTACCATCAAATACTAGAACTATATTTTTGTGAATAGTCATCACTGTCATAGAGTATACTATCTCTTATATTAACTTTGGCATCTGTTCCGTCTATATTTATGGTTTTTGTGCTCCTGTTATAACTATAGGCTTTCTGGGTTTTGTATCCTATAGCTGAGTGCCGCTGGAAGTATATGCCATAGTGTCAGTACCATCGTAATATGACAAATCCGTCATATCCATCATAATCAATAGCTCGGCTATATCCTGCCAGATTGCCGGAGACATTAAGTAGAATCAATATTGCAAATTGAGTACATCTATTTCCACAATACTTTTACCTCAGGTACAAAGATTCAAAAATCTCAGGTGCTGAAAGTGCCGGAGACAATCCCTCACCATTTGTGTTTGATGCAATAGTTCCACCTGTACCGATTACTAAAATCTTTTTCATTTCCTCCTTACTACTCATATATAACACACCCAGAAATCGGGAAATGTTAGCAAATTTTTCATAAAATCTTATGAGTTATACTTAGTAACACCCTATATATTCTCAAATCTTAACTATTCTACTCTATATTTTTTGGGAACTACCTAAGTATCATTGAATGTATTTTCATAAAATTCTATTAAACTTATCCTTGTATATTGTCTACAATATATTTTTATGCAAAACACAGTAATGATAATAAATTAGTGCCATTTTTAATCTTTAAACTCTTATATCTATCAGCTTTTCCTCTCATCTAACTCCAAGCTTGCATTGTACCAATAAAATCCATTTTCATTGCAGTAATTTTTCAATCTGTTTTTAATGTCTTGTTGTCGGCTCCATATTCTAAAGATGAATATTTGCAGTCCATATGACTTCACTCTTTTGCAAATATTCTGTAAAATATTCTCTTTCTTCCAAACTTTTTGTAGTATATATTTTTATGTTCGAAAATCTGTATCCAGTAAATACACTCTACAGTTTATTCCATCAAATAGTTCATTTGCAATCTTTTCATCAATGCATTTACTCACAAAAAGTATCTCCACCATTGATTATCATATCAAGATTATACTTTCTAGACCTTTTTAATATGAAACAAAGTCCTTCAAATATCTTTTCATCTTGAAAGCTGATAATACACATCACAGTTATCAATAAAAATCCATCAAAACCTATATCAAAGATATTTTTCCAAGTTCATCTACAACAAGATTTTGCCATTCCTTATCAGACACATCCATCAATATTCATCTTCCCAGTTCTCATACTGCAAGATTGCCTTTAAACTTCTCATAATATGGACGATAGTTTTTCCAAAGATCCTATATTCAGAATGAGGCATATATCTTTTATTTTTCTCATCGTAATTTCTTAATATCATCTTTTATCATAACCTGTTGGCTCAAGTACAAGAACTTCGTAATTATTAAGCTTTATTCCATCTTCTTTGCTGACAGTTCCTACAAATACACCGTAATATTTATCTGCCATAAAATCAGCAAAAAGAACAAGACCACAGACAACAGCCAAGACGATTGCTGAATTTCTTCATGGGAAACTCCTTTCTATAGTTGATACATCCTATTTATATCAATTATAAATGTTTTAATCAAGTATATAATCTTACATAAAGGTAAAATATATGACATAATGTAATTATAGAGTTATATTGATGGTGTAAAACATATATGACATTTTGTCTGAAAAGGAGTTTTTATGGAATATATTATGATTGGTTTATTTTTGTAGAGTGTATTTGGAGTTTTGGCTTTTAATTCAAAAAGTCGAAAGAAGAATATGATGAAAGACAGTTGGCTGTCAGAGGACGCGGTTATACTTATGCATACTTTACCGTAATGATACTTTTCAATTTTACAGCTGGTCAAAGAATGGAAGAAATTAGATGGTGGTGCATATACACCTGATCACGCTTATGCTGAACGTGTGGGATAAACCAGGAGCTTACTGCTTGTCAGTGGTTATGAAGCATCTGTATATCATAGTATGAGCATAGATCCTCAGTTGGCACTTGACGGCGGAGGGTTCAAGTGGGCATGATGACCAATAGGAGCGGGTGATTGGTCATTTATAACAACTATGGTGTAGCTATGGATGAATTATTCTCGTATTGTGGTTTGGAGATGAAGGGTCCGGAAGGATATTATGATATAGAAGGATATGAAGTAGTGCATTAATAAAAAATATTATAAATTTAAAAAAGAATTGACAACATATATAAAACTGATAGTATGGGCAATGTTGAAGAAAAGCGGGTTCTTCACCTTAGCACAGTAGTGACTTTGGTTCATATAAGCATTTTTGAATGATTGTTTGGCTGGATAATTTTCTATCTGCCTTTTATATTGAAAAGAGAATGGGTATAAGGTATTGTGGATTGATTAACTGAACAGATTAAAGTTAAAGTTGATGCTTATTTCATCAGAGGTGAACAGTTAGGTATAGTTTCAATAAATGAGGCAGAAAAACAGAAAACAGGCTTGGATTTGGTTCTTATTGCTCCAACAATAAAACCCCCTGTTTGTAAAATTATTGATTATGGTAAATTTAGATATGAACTTGCCAGAAAGATAAGGAAAT
>BNJV01002787.1_pt1 | contig 69802 bp, 102 predicted proteins | sample 8540591 | NCBI WGS metagenome assembly BNJV01 (sample SAMD00202457, study PRJDB9452) | human saliva metagenome | host: Homo sapiens
AATCCAAGATTTGCCAAAACGACTCGGTGAAGATTTTTCCACCCAGCCCCACGATGATGGGTGCTGTATCTATGAGAAAGCCCCTCAACACACACGTATCGGGGGCTTTACCTTGGGGTAGGAGTGACGGGGCTACTATCGGATCTGCGGTAAGAAGCCTGCTTGCGAAAGCTGCTGCGTGATGTAGCTCGTCAGGATGTTTTGCGTCAGCCGAAGGATATACTTCCTCTGACTGTCGGGAGCCTGAATGAGTAGCCGCTGCTCGACGAGCTGGCGTATCTTCTTCGAGATGGAGGAGGGGAGTGCTGAGGAAAAGAGCCTCTTGAGGTCGCTGTTTTTGGAATATCTGGAGCTCTACAGCCCTCATGGAGGATGCGTGCGTCGTCCAAGCTGAGCCGCCTGTCCCGAAGCGCCATATCAATAGCAGGGTGCAGTATCTTCTTACTGAGATAGCTGTGCTGAGCCAGATGATCCACCTTCTCCAGCTCGATCTTGAGCCCTCCGAGCACATATTCGCACCACGCTTCGAGTCCAGCATCCGTACCTGTATCGGCCTCCATGAGCTTGTTGTAGTACTGCTCACGGTCATTGCAGAAGACTGCGGTTGGATTCAAGATGCGCTGAGCTGTCGCTACTGGAAGCCATACTTCATCAAGAGGGCATAGGTGAAGAGGCGTACTGTGCGACCATTCCCATTGGTGAAGGGTGAATCCACACACGAAGCGGTGGTGGGCAATGGCGATTTTGATGAGGTCATAGCGCGGGTCATCTTCCCTTGAGATAAAGCTGATAAGCTCATCCATATACCCATCGACAGCCATAGGCGAGGGGAAGGTGCTCCGACTCTGTGATCACAGCTGCCCACTTCGGAAGGCTCCAGGGTGCGATCCCTCCTTGCCCACGGCCCGTAGAGTCCACTGACGACGCGCTTATGTAGCTCCAGGAGATAGTTCTTCGTGATCGGTACCCTCCTCGATCGTCTCTTCGATGAAGCGCAGGGTATGCTCGATGTTCTCGATCTCCTGAAGGTCGGCTTCGGTAGCGCTGGTGAGGACGCCACGCTGTGACTCTACATAGTCTGCGATCGTGGTGCTGATTACCTTCGATACGTGCCGAGCCGATACTCTACACTGTGGAATAGTCGCTTGACTCCGAGGAAGAGTTCGGGGGTGGGTCGTCAGCTCTACGCGTTTCTTGCGTAGCTCTTCAAGAGATACGATGAGCCCGACAAGCTTGAGTCAAAGCTTGGCTGAAGTAAGCGGAGTTCGTAGTCTTGAAATGTAGCCATCGTGATGATCTTATTTTGTGCACTACAAAAGGTAAAGATTTGCCGTGACTACTACTCGGGATTTTTCCTTTTTGATACTTAATGTGCTGTGTGATAGTGTAGATTGAAAATCCAAGATTTGCCAAACGACTCGGTGAAGAATTGCCGGAATTGTGCTGTGTCTCCTCTTGGAGCTTCGGTGTCATACCTCCGAGAAGGGGGTATGGAGTGCCTTCGCCTGTGCCGTCGTCGGAGTCTCATTAGCTAGGGGAGAGCTACCGTCATTGGGGCAGGGAGTCTCTTGTGTCTTCATTGACTTGAGAGGGCATTCCTATACAGGGAAAGTTCCACGCTACCGAAGGAAAAAGCTTCCACGGTGTAGAGGTAGAGCCACGAACGAGTATAGCATTACTTCTGTCTACGTGCCTGGATCTAAAATCTACGCACGTGGATCTTAGAGTTTACGTGCGTGGATGATAAATCTACCTACGTAGATAAGCGAAATGCACTATACGAAGTCTATTATTTGACTATTGCGATGGCGCTTTTTCTCAGCGTGTGTGAGGGGTGAAGCTGTATAGGAAGGACTGCGCGACTTAGGTGGACGCGACTCGGTTGTGTGGAAGATAATGCTCTGAATAGGGCTGTTGGGTGGCTTGAAAGTGGGGGATCAGTGGCCAGCTGAAGGCGAGTAGGGTAGGCTATTCTCGCAGGGTTTACCCTTCGAGTTACTTGTGTCGTGCGCGATATACATAAGATTTGTATTACCTTTGCAGTGGAAACAGATCATCAGCTACAAGGAAGGAATAGACTCTAATGAGCGGGGCGGTCTTATCAAGCTGCTCGATACCTCTTGCTTTCTCGCTAAGTAGCTCTAAGGAGCACCCCTGATGCTCTTACTCCCAGTAGCACTTCACACTAAATAGATTCAGCTATGTCAATCAAGGCTTTGTACACGACTTCAGCTCGTGTCGAAGGTGGTCGCCGCGAAGGCCACGCAGTAGTAATGATGGTGTACTCGATGTACAGCTTCGCTCGCCCAAGGAACTCGGTGGTCAGGGCGGTGGTACCAACCCCGAGCAACTCTTTGCAGCTGGCTACGCCGCTTGCTTTCGATAGCGCCCTGGGCTCGTCCTGCGCCAGAGCAAGCTCCATGCGACGACGGCCGTCACCGCAGAGGTCAGCCTCGGCGAGAATGGTGAAGGAGGCTTCGGCCTCGCTGTCAAGCTCCGTGTCGAGGTCGATGGTATCGATCGTGAGGCAGCACAGCAGGCTATGGAGCGTGCCCATCAGGTATGTCCCTACTCCAACGCGACGCGCGGTAACATCGACGTGACCCTCGAGCTCGTATGATGCCCGCTGCGCTCCCGACGAGCAAGACGCAGCACGCCTTTCGTATCCTCCTCGGGCTCTTCCTCCTCTATGCGGGGATCAGCCACATGACCTTCCGCCGTGCGGACTTTGTGGCGCAGGTGCCCGACTGGCTCACGATGAGCAAGGACTTCGTCGTGCTGGCCTCGGGTGTCGTGGAGATGCTCTTAGGGCTCTCGCTCGTGGTGCTCTATCGTCAGCGCGTGTGGGTCGGGCTGGTCGTAGCGATCTTCTTCGTGGCGATCTTCCCTGGCAACATCCATCAGTACACGGAGGGGATCAGCGCCTTTGGGCTCGATACGGATGCGAAGCGCTTGGTGCGCCTCTTCTTCCAGCCACTGCTGGTCCTCTGGGCTCTGTGGTCCACAGGGGCGCTCAAGGCTCTATGCCAGCGCTCTAAGTGCTAAGCCCTATCTCTCAACTCTAATCTACGGCGTGGCCCATAGGTGCCGAAGGAGTAGCCTCCCCTCGGTGCCTATGGGGTGCGCGTTCTTCGAAGATATATACATCGTATGTTCTCACCTTCACTCCTTCTGGAGGATCAGCTTTGCTTCCGCTTCTACACGGTCGTCCGGCTGATCACACGCCTCTACCAGCCTCATCTTGACCGTCTGGGGCTGACCTATCCGCAGTATCTGGTCTTGCTCGTCCTGTGGGAGCAGGATGGGGTGCCCCTCAGTCACATCGTAGATCGTCTGGGGCTGAATACGAATACGCTCACGCCTCTGCTGAAGCGCCTCGAGGCGGCGGGCTTCGTCACGCGTACGCGTGGTACGGTCGATAGCCGGCAGGTGATCCTCTGGCTTACCCCTCAGGCGAAGGCCTTGCGTGAGGAGGCTGAGGATATCCCTTCGCTCTTCTCCTGCAAGCTGCGAGATGCAGGCTGTGCCGAGGGCGAACTATCGGCACTCCGTGAGCAACTCGATCATCTGATCTCACGCTGGAGACTCTCACTCAGACCGCAGGAGCATAGCCCTCTTCTCAATAGGGATAAAGCACCCGCCCCCACACCGTAAGCCTGATGGCTCGTGGTGTGGGGCGGGGCTCTGTATGGATTATGGGGCGGAGCGGGGCGCTTACTTGCGGTAGTCCTGCTCGATGTAGTCGATGAAAGGCCTTGTTCACCAGGTGCGAGCCGCCAGCGGTGGGGTAGTTGCCGCTGAGTACCAGTCACCAGGGTGTCCCAGGGATCGCCGTGTGCAGACCCTCCAGGCTCTGGAAGACCAGCTCGACCTCGGCCTGAGTGCCTACGGGACGAAGGAGCTCGACCATCTTGCGGGAGATCTCTTCGGGGAGAAGGGAGCATAGATCGCCTTGACGACATTCTCCACGTGCTCGTTGTGCGAGACGCTCTCCAGCTCACGTGCCTTCTGATACTGCTCCTCGAGGAGATGCTGCATGCCTCGCTCTTCGATGAGGGCGATAGCAGCGCGGAAGGCGATGAACTCCTTCATCTTGCTCGTGTCGATGCCGTAGTAGTCGGGGTAGCGAACCTGTGGGCAGCTCGAGACGATGACGATCTTCTTCGGGCCCGAGGCGGTCGAGGATACCGATGATACTCTGGCGAAGGGTCGTCCCGCGCACGATGCTGTCGTCAATGACGACGAGGTTGTCCACGCCACGCTCTACGGTGCCGTAGGTGATATCATAGACGTGAGCTGCGAGCTCATTGCGGCTCTTCCCCTCGGAGATGAAGGTGCGGAGCTTGATGTCCTTGATAGCGACCTTCTCCGTGCGGACGCGTGCGGAGAGGATCTCACGCAGCGCTTCGTCGGAGAGCGAAGGCGTGCTCTTGATCTGTCGGAGCTTCTCCTCGGTGAGGTACTTGTCCATACCCTCGATCATACCGTAGTAAGCGACTTCGGCGGTGTTGGGGATGAAGGAGAAGACCGAGTGGCGTAGGTCGCCACCGATAGCACGGAGGATAGCGGGCGTGAGCTGCTCACCGAGCGCCTTACGCTCGCGGTAGATGTCGACGTCACTACCACGGGAGAAGTAGATGCGCTCGAAGCTACAAGCCTGATCCCGCTTGGGCTGGACGATCTGCTCGGTGCGGACCTCGGCAGCGCGATTGACGAGGAGAGCTTGCCCTGGGACGAAGCTCGGTGATCTGCTCGGCGGGGACGTTCATCACCGTCTGGATGACGGGGCGCTCGGAGGCCAAGACGACGACTTCATCGTCGATATAGTAGAAGGCTGGACGGATGCCGTGGGGGTCGCGCATGGCGTAGGTCTCGCCGCTACCCGTCTCACCGCACATGACGAAGCCCCCGTCCCAGAGGGGAGCACACTGGCGCAGGACGTTTGCCAGGTCGATACGCTCCTCGATGTAGTGGGTGATATCCATGCCCCGTGAGGCCGTGGGTACGGCTCTCATTTGAAGAGACGCTCGACCTCGCGGTCAAGGCGGTGTCCCAAGCTGCTCCAGGAGGATATGCATATCGGAGACGTGGCGGGGATGCTGGCCGACGGAGGCAATAGCGTCGAAGACGTCGGTGACATTCGTGAGGTTGAAGTTACCGCAGATGGAGAGGCACTTGGCGCGCCAGTTGCTGCGGCGGATCATGGGGTGCACGTAGGTCAGGCCACTCTTGCCCGTCGTGCTATAGCGCAGGTGTCCCATGAGGCAGGAGCCTGCGAAGGGTAGGTAGCGCTCGGCATAGGCTGCATCGGCGAGCTTTTCTGCGGGGACGTCAGCGAAGGAGGCGTAGACGGAGTTGAAGATCTCTTGGATGGCGGAGGCACCTTCGGCGCGCTCGCGGAAGAGATATTCGTCACCAGGAGCCGCGTGGAGCTTGACGACAGCGAGCCCAGCACCTTCCTGACCACGGTTGTGCTGCTTCTCCATGAGGAGATAGAGCTTATTGAGGCCATACATCCAGGTGCCATACTTCTCTTGGTAGTAGGCGAGGGGCTTACGCAGGCGGATCATCGCCACGCCACATTCGTGCTTGAGGGGTTCCATTGAGTGAAGGGATAAATCTATGGAGTCGGTATAGAGGAAAGAAGTAAAGATGCGCATGCCTCCCGCAGCGGGGAGTATGCGCATCTTTGACTTATCTATTTGTGCATAGGAGGGTGCGGAGGATTAGCGCTTGCCTTGCTTCTGGGCTTTGCGCTGCTGCTCCTGCTGGAGGCGCTGAGCTTCCTCGAGGCGCTGCATCCACTTGGACTTCTTGCGGGGCTTCTTCTTGTTCTCTTCGAGCTGGCGGAGGAGCTTGTCCTCGTTGAGCGTCCAGCGGAAGGCGAAGTACTGCAGGATGGTGATGAGCGTAGAGACGAAGTAGTAGTAGCTAAGACCCGAGGCGTTCTGGTTGAACATGAAGAAGAACATGATCGCCATGATATAGGGCATGGTCTTCATACCGGCCATACCTTCGCCCGAGGGGCTCTGATTCATCGTGTAGCGCGTGTAGAGGATGTTCGTCACCGTCATCAGCACGCAGAAGAGGCTCAGGTGGTTGCCCAGGAAGGACGAGATGAGGGGGATGTTCGCATGCCACGAGATGACAGCATCATAGGTAGAGGTCGTCAGCCCAGAGGAAGCCCTGTCCGCGCAGTAGGATGGAGGTAGGGAAGTACATGTACAGCGCGATGAGGAAGGGCATCTGCAGCAGCATAGGCAGACAGCCGCTCATCGGGCTGGCACCAGCAGAGCGATAGAGATTCATCGTCTCGGTCTGACGCTTCATCATCTGATCCTGCTCCTTGCCGGGGTACTTAGCGTTGATGGCCTCGATCTGAGGACGCAGCACACGCATCTTCGCCTGCGACATATAGCTCTTGTAGGTGAAGGGCCAGAGAAGCATCTTGATGAAGAGCGTCATCAGGAGGATGATGATACCCCAGTTCGACAGGAAGCCAGAGAGGAAGGTCACCACGGGGATGATCAGATACTGGTTGATCCAGCGGAAGACGCTCATGCCGAGGTAGACGAGGTGGTCGAGGTGCAGGGCGTTTGCCTTGTCGACACCTTCGTCATAGCCCTTCAGGAGGTCGTAGTCGTTCGGGCCGAAGAAGAACATAAAGGGCACGACGGTCTCCGTCTCCTTGACAGAGATGGGGAAGGTCCCCTTGAAGTCGCCGGAGCGGACGTAGCCGCTACCTTCGCCCTCGGTCTTGAGGGTGAGCTTATTGTCCTTGAAGCCCGTAGCCGAAGCGATCAGTACGGAGCTGAAGTACTTGTCCTTGAAGGCTACCCAGCGCAGCGTCTCTTGGATATCTTCGTTGGCTTCGCTGGTCGTCTCGAGGCGGTCTACATCGCCCTGAGGGTAGTGGTAGTAGATACCGCTATACTGCCCCTCGAACTTCCAGGACTGCTCCTGCTGGGGGATGCGCTGACGCCACTCGATATCCTGTAGCGCAATGTTCACGGGGAGGAAACGACGAAGCTCGTGACCGCGGATGGTGAAGTCCACGCGGTAGTCGGAGCTACGGAGCTTATATACGTAGTCGAGGTAAGCTGACTCGTCGAGCTGCATACGCAGGGTAGCAGTGGAGTCGGTAGCTTCGATGATGTCGAAAGTTGGCATCAGCCGTGCTCACCATACGGTTGTCGAGCGTGCGCAGGGGAGGTCCAGACGCGTGTCGCCCTTGCGGAAGAGATGTACGGGCTTCTTCGACTGGTCGAGGTAGTCTGCGAGTACGGCTTCGACAGGGGCACCACCACGGGTGGAGATGGAGAGACGAGCTTCTCGTTCTTCAGTACGATGACCTTCTCTCCTTAGCCTGCTGGTAAGGGGCGAGGATGGGAGCACCCGTGCTGTCGAGGGCGACGGTGTCAGCCGTGGCCTGTGGGGGCGGCGGGCTGCTGAGCTACGACGTGGGTGGTATCCGCTGGTGGCGGTGTCTGCTGAGTCGGGTCGGGCTTGCTGGAACCAGGTGAACCCGATGAGTACGGCCCCGATGAGTAGGGCTCCGATGAGTGTATTCTTATCCATTAATCTATACTATGCCTCCACACGCGCCAGTGGGGCGCTGGAGGCGATGTGATACAGTCGCGGGGGCTCTTAGGCCTGATGGCGCTCGCCACCGTGCTTGATCGCTTCCTTCACGAAGGCGAGGAAGAGCGGGCTGGGGTGGAGTACCGTGCTGCGGTACTCAGGGGTGATACTGCACGCCGACATACCAAGGGATGTCCGCTGAGCTCTACCGTCTCGACGAGGCCCCGTGTCAGGGTTTTCCCCTGCACAAATCATGCCAGCTGCTTCGTAAGCCTCGCGATACTGGCTGTTGAACTCGAAGCGGTGACGGTGACGCTCACGGATGAAGTCCGAGCCGTAGGCGGCAGCGATCTTCGACCCTGGGCGCAGTACGCAGTCGTAGCCTCCGAGGCGCATCGAGCCTCCCGAGGTCGGAGATGCTCTTCTGCTCTTCCATGAGGTCGACGACCTTGTGCGTGGTCGTGGGGTCAATCTCCGTGGTGTGGGCATCGCTCCAGCCCAAGACGTTGCGGGCGAACTCGATGACCATGCACTGCATACCGAGGCAGATACCCAGCGTGGGGATGCCGTGCTCACGGGTATAGCGCAGGGCGACGAACTTCCCGTCGACACCGCGGGAGCCGAAGCCCGGAGCTACGACGACACCATCGACACCCCCAGCAGTTCGGCTACATTCTCCTCAGAGACCTTCTCGCTGTGTACGGAGATGAGGCGGAGCTTGCGACCGCTGTAGGTAGCAGACTGCAGGAGCGCTTCGTCGATGGACTTGTAGGCGTCCTGTAGCTCGACGTACTTACCGACGAGGGCGATGGTGACGACGTCCTTAGCTTCTTCGCGCAGGGCGAGGAACTTCTTCCACTCCTTCAGCTCGGGCTTAGCCTCGGGCGTGATACCGCCTTCTTGAGCACGATCTCATCGAGATGCTGCTCGCCGAGAGCCAAGGGTACCTGATAGATGGTGGGGACGTCGACACTCTGCACGACGGACTCTGCTGAGACATTACAGAAGAGTGCGACCTTGCGGAGGATGTCGCTGCTGAGTGTGTGCTCGGTACGCAGGACGAGGATATCGGGCTGGATACCGACCTCCTGGAGCTGCTTGACGGAGTGCTGGGTGGGCTTGGTCTTCACTTCGCCAGCCGCAGCGATATAGGGGACGTAGGTCAGGTGGACGCACAGGCAGTTCTGCCCGAGCTCCCACTTGAGCTGTCGTACGCTTTCGAGGAAGGGAGGGATTCGATATCGCCGACGGTACCACCGATCTCGGTGATGACGAAGTCGTACTGCTTCTTGAGGCCAAGGAGCTTGACGTTGCGCTTGATCTCGTCGGTGATGTGGGGGATGACCTGTACAGTCTTGCTGAGGTAGTCACCCTTACGCTCCTTGCGGATGACGTTTTGGTAGATACGCCCGGTGGTGATGTTGTTGGCTCGTGAGGTCGCTATGTCGAGGAAGCGCTCATAGTGTCCGAGGTCCAGGTCGGCTTCGTGCCCATCATCGGTGACATAGCATTCGCCGTGCTCGTAGGGATTGAGGGTGCCTGGGTCAATGTTGATGTAGGGGTCGAACTTCTGTATCGTGACGCTGTAGCCACGTGCCTGTAGGAGCTTGCCGAGAGGCTGCGACGATCCCCTTGCCTAAGGAAGAGACGACGCCCCCGTGACGAAGATGTACTTTGTTTCCACTATGCGCTATTATATATCGGATGAAGCGTACTCCAGCGATGACCACACACCCTTGCCTTGCAGGGGTAGGGACGAGCAGATAAGTACTCCACCCAAGTTACCCTGCAAAGATACGCTTTTTACCCGCTTTGCTCCTTCCATGTAGTGTGTGCTGCAAATTTCTCCGACGTCTATTACTACCCCTGCCTACCACGATAGAGAAAACTCCGAGATGCTGGCCTGCAGCTGTCTTCTGCGGGGAGGGGCTCCCGTGTCTTCTCATAGAGGTGATGGGCAAAGGACTATTGGTATGGGGGTGAATGAGTCGTTTGCGCTCAGACCATTCGTTCATACCCCTATACCACTATTGCGCATGACCTTTGGTTCACAGAGACTACTATTGGTTTGCGCTGTCCTCACTCGGGGGAAGCTCTTCATCCCTTCCGAATAAGATGCCCCACTTAGGAGCAAGACTAAAGGCTACACCCGAAGTCTGACTTCGGATGTAGCCTTGCTATGAGGGAGAGAAATGGGAGGGACTTTACACGAAGAGGGCGTGTGCTACTTCGGTCCGCCTTAGAAGCGGAAGCCAATGGACACGCCCATATCGAAGATGTCAGATGCCTGCTTGATCTTTGAGACCTTGACTTGGGGCTGCGTGGCATCGAAGGTAAACACAGCATCCGTCATATCTCTGGGGATATCTTGACGAAGAGCCTTTTTCGACCTCTGCGTGGCTAACTGCAGGAGTATAGGTGCCTGTAAGACTCCCGCGTGTGAAGCCACGTCCGACACCGAGGATGTGCCAGTCTAAGACGATGTTCTTCCGTCGCCCGAAGAGCCATTGTGCCCCTGATGCTGAGGCCGTAGCTATGTGTCGTGGCCTGACCATCGTAGTCGACGCTGATATGCTGCATCTTGTCGTCTACCACCTTGTGCGGCATGATATGCTGGCGGGTGAAGTCGCTATGCTGGAATCTGTAGTAGCCCTGTATGTAGAAGCCGTGTCCTAAGCCTCCATTGAGATACCATCTTATCTGGGGCGAGATGGCTACATGCTTCGGTTGCTCGGGAGAGAACACGATGGAGTTGCTGAGAGCATAGCTACGGTAGTGGAAGGCTCCAGACTGCGTCCCTTCATCTCCCTGAGGGGTGAAGTAGAGACCGAGCTGAGCACTGACTCCATGGGCGAGGAGGCGCTCGACCTGAAGGTTGAGATTCCCGACGACCATCGCTCAAGGGGATCGGTCTTGACGATGGTCCTCCCATCAAGGAGCGAGTAGAGCTGGGTAGGGTCGGGCTTGGGTGCTTCTTGTGCCAGCACGGGGAGTGTGCTGAGGCTAAGCATAAGGGCAGTAAGTATCTTTCGCATAAATATGTAGAGAGGGTTGGGGCTTTGTGACCCCAGCTGAATTAATGAATCGTTAGAAGCGGAAGCCGATGGAGAGCCCCATATCAAGGATATAGGACTGGTACTTGATCTTCGAGACCTTTACCTTCGGCTGTGTGGCATCAAAGGAGAACTCAGTGCCCTCTCCTTGGTTAGGGGAGCTCTTCGCGGATGCGCTCTGTGAAGCTCTGCTGGTCGAGGGCTGAGGTATAGCTCCCCGTGAGCTTGCCTCTGACGAAGCCACGGCCGATCCCAGCGATGTACCAGTCTAAGACGACATTCTTTCTCCGGCCAAAGAGCCACTGTGCCCCGACGCCAAAGCCGAAGCCATGCATCGTAGCTTGACCATCATATACCAGAGTAAATTCAGGTGTATTATTGCCAATTAGAGTGCGGTGCGAGCTGATCTCTTGGTTGGCAAAACTGAGTGTGCTGGTAGTGATAATACGCCTGCGTAGTAGAAGCTCATAGCCCAAGCCATCATTGAGATACCATCGTACTTGCGGCACGACAGCGACATACTTGGGCTGGAAGGAGTAGAGGGCTATACTACTCGTCACCGAAGTGATGTCGTGGAAGGCTCCGAACTGTCGCCCTTGATTGGACTTAGGAGAGGTGAAGACGGATAGCTGTGCGCTAAGCCCATCGGTGATGATGCGCTCGACCTTGAGGTTGAGGTTCCCGAAGATGTCGCTGAAGGGATTGGTCTTGATGATGGTCTTCCCATCAAGGAGCGAATAGACCTGTGTGGGGTCTGTCTTAGGTGTCTGCTGCGCCAGCACGGGTAGCGTGCCGAGAGCAAAGAGCAGAGGGGTAAGTCTCTTGATCATGATGGATAGAGGTATAGATCGTGTCGTATCGTACCGCTAAGTTAGTGAATTCAGGGAATTTTTCTACTGGTGTGCTGCTGCGGCGTAAGTCGTAGGGGGAAAGAGCATTGCGGGGAGGGGTAAATGAACCAGTACTGGTCACTGATCTGATCAGTACTGGTCACGCTTCGGACCAGTACTGGTAACTACTGGTGACCAGTACTACTTCGCTCGGTGACCAGTACTGGTTGCTATTACCTCAAGATACGACGAGCTGGCAGAGGGCTGTGTGCACTCTGCGAAGTCTCGGGTGAAAGCGGTGGGGTTATTCCTCGGGGAGGAGTGGTTCACCGAGTTCGCGTAGACCTTCGATGAGGTAGGGGCGTGTGATGTCCCTGTGGCTTGAGGATCTCCCTGATCCCAGGTGATGAGGTCGATGTCCACGGGGATAGCTTCGGGGTGCTTCTTGCGCTGCTCGGGGTACGGCCTGTACGACGCTCCAGAGCCTTGAGGTGTGCGGCGAAGGTCTCCAGCTCCATGCTTGTCTCCCTACGGCTACTTGGTCGGTGAAGAGCGCATCGGAGAGTCCAAAGCTGATGAGGGGCAGACTCTGCGAGCTGGGGAGAAGGTGAGGCGCTCCAGCCCGAGACTGCGGAGCCCCTGCTTGGGCCAGAGAGAGGTGTTTCTGTGGTTCACTATTAGAGCCCAAGGTCAAGACAAAAGCGATGGAGCTTCATGGTCACTTGCTGTCGGTGTGCTGGGTGTGTACAGAGGCCTCGTGGATCGAGCTGAAGAGCTCCCTGAGGAAGCCTTCATCCAGTCCCAAGGCACGGCCCTGTGATAAGCGGTCCTCCAGCAGACTGCGGTAGCGGTCGGGCTGCACGATAGGGAGGTGGGCACTGGCCTTGATATGCCCGATCTCTTCGGAGACGATCATGCGCTCCCGCAGCAGGCGCAGGAGTTCGGCATCGATGTGGTCGATCTTCTCACGTAGCCCGCTGAGCATGCGGTCATCGGTCGGGTGGGACTGGGCGGAGATCCAGCTGGGAGAGGGTATCGATGAGGTCGGCTGGGGTGAGCTGCTGTGCGGCATCGCTCCAAGCACTCTCGGGCTCGGGGTGCGTCTCGACCATCAGGCCGGAGAAGTTCATCTCCAGCCCCATACGGCTGACCAGCGGTACGAGGTCTCGGCGCCCAGCGATGTGGCTGGGGTCAACGAGAATGGTAAGCTCGGGGATGGCGACGGCGTAGCTCAATGGGGATTTGCCAGAGGGGCGCATTGCGATAGAGCCCCTTGGCGTAGGTGCTGAAGCCGCGGTGTATAGCCCCTATCTGAGGGATACCTGCTTGGTAGAGGCGCAGGAGAGCGCCTTCCCACAGCTCGATGTCGGGGTTAAGTGGGTTCTTCACCAGCACGGTGACGCGCTCTCCGCTGAGGGCTTCGGCAAGCTCTGCCATAGCAAACGGGCTTGTCGTCGTGCGCGCTCCCGATCCAGAAGGTATCCAGCCCAGCAGCGAGTGCTTCCTCCACATGGCTGGCGGAGGCCACTTCGGTGGCGACCTGCATACCCAGCTCACGCTCGACGCGCTGGAGCCAAGGCAGGCCTTCGCTACCTACCCCCTCGAAGGAGCCCGGGCGTGTGCGGGGCTTCCACAGGCTGGCACGGAAGAGGCGGATACCTCGGGCACGCAGCGCCTCGGCTGTCGCGAGGGTCTGTGCTTCGGTCTCGGCACTACAAGGGCCAGCAAAGACTATATAAGGGAAGGGAGAGGGATGACGGAGGGCGAGTGGGCGGAAGGGGAGGCTTGCATAGGCGAGCGAGTGAGGGGCTGGGGACTACGCTTGGGGCTCTGCGCCAAGCTCTTCGATGAGACGGAGCATGGAGCGATAGAGGACGGAGTGCCAGGGGTGGGTCTTCTGCGAGAGCAGGTCGTTGTGCCAGAGGAGCGTGAGCTCGCCGTTGTATCGAGCTGTCGTGCGGATGAGGGTCGTGTGCGATGCGCTCGGCTTCATCTTGCTCCAGCGCCATATAGCGCTGATCGCTCAGCGTCAGGTCGCGCAGCACGAGAGGGTGGAGGATGAGCTCCGTCAGAAGGCGGGTATTGGGGTTGATGAACTTCACCGGACGGCAGGTGCCGAGGCGGAAGCCGACGACATCGGCGTAGCCCATTGAGTAATCATTGCGGAAGCCTGAGACGTAGGCCTGAAAGAGGTCTTCGGGCTCGCAGGAGGTGAGCTTATTGTGTCGCAGGCCACGGGGACGCTGACGGAAGGCCTTCTCAAACTGATGGCGCTCCTTGCTGATGAGCTCCGACTGGTGCCCCGCGGCATAGCTGCACTGCAGCGCCAAGAGCACCTTGTGCTTGGCGGCTATCGAAAGGATACGACGGAGGTAGAGGGAGTGGAGACTGTAGTAAGGCTTATCCAGCGGGTGGCGCGAGGGCATGCGGATGAAGAGGAAGATATCCGATCTATCCCTACCCAAGCTATCGCAGGTATTACGATCCCACTTGAGGAACTTAGGGAAGGTGAAGTAGTCGTCCTCGACATCTGCTGAGAAGCTAAGGCGTGCCGCCTCTAAGGGACTCTTCTTCTGCTTGAGCCATGCACGTAGGAAGCTTCTCCAGCCACGATAGTTGTACGGGCGGGAGAGGTCGTGGGTGAGGTTGACTCTGCTGAAGGTCTGGGGACGCTCCTCGAGGCGCAGGTTGTGGCGCTCAGCGATGCCCGTCTCGAGGAGGATCTGTCTGAGGGCCTCGCCGTACTCGTCGATGATGGGGCGGTGCAGGAAGCCTGCTCGATAGGGGAGCGAACTCTTCCCAGGGAATCGCCCATAGGAGTCGCGCTCACTACGTCGGTACATCTCCTCATAGCGGGAGATGAGGAAGTAGGTCGAGGCGAGCAGGTCGGCATGGATGATGAGCTGACTCCCGTCAGCGCTCCACTCCTCTCGGGGCTCACCGAAGAGTAGCGGTATCCCTCGCCACGTCTTTCAGCGGGAGGGGAGGCATCGACTCCTCGGTGCCGTAGACGTCCATCTTGAAGAAGCCCTGAGGGATGATGACGATGGGATAGAGCTTCATCTGCTCAGGATCGTCGGTATAGCCGATGGCTTCGAAGCGGCGTTGGAAGCGATCGTCACCTTCACTCTGTACCCAGAGCGAGCCGACGAGGAAGTCAATGAGGTACTGGCATATCTTCTTGCTGAGCATGGGTGCGGGATTACTCTTGTGCTGGGCTTAAGCTGAGCACGGCCTCGATAGGGATGGTGATCCGATTCGCTGGCGGTCTTGTCGACCTCGCAGCTGATAGCACGGAAGGCTGAGCCGTAGAGGATGTGGTCGATGCGCACGATGAAGGGGCGCGTCGTGAAGGTAAAGCCGAAGCCATTGCCACGCTCGACGAAGGCGTCCTTCAGCCCATCGGCGATCTTACGGCGGGTATAGGAGAGGGCGTGTCGTTGAAGTCGCCACAGACGATGACACGCTCGGTACCATAGCTCTGGATGAGCTGGTGGATGACGTTCGCCTGTACGCCATGGGCGCGGAAGGTCGGTGCGAGCTTGGCACCGAGGGCGTCCTTCAGGCGGATGGCATCGCCTTGGGAGGCTAAGCGTAGGTAGTCCTCTCCCATCGACACGGCGCAGATGGAAGGACTCGAGGTGCACATTGATGATGAGTGTCTCTTCACCACGGATGAGCACCTTGTAGGCTATAGCTCCGTTGACCCAAGAGTCGATAGGGGTATCTCCCTGGTCTCGGTGATAGGGTACTTGGAGAGAAGAGCGAGGGTACTCCCGCCACGATTCACGCGATTCACCTGGATATAGGGGTAGTCCTTGTCGAGGTAGCTACGCAGGGTCTTCGAGACGACACCTGCCCAAGGATTCTGATTGAGCATTGCCTCCTGTAGGCAGACGATGTCAGCACCACTGCTCTTGATGTACTGTAGGATGGCGTTGGGGCTGGTCTTGCTGTGAGGCTTGAAGCCGAAGGCGCAGACGTTGTAGGAGAGCACGCGTATCGCATCGTCTTCGTCGCCGAGGATCTTCGCCGAGCGGCTGATGGGGAAGTAGGTGAGGAGCTGTGGCAGGGAGATGAGCCATACGGCACCTACGAGGATGAGGTGCTTCTTGTCGAGCGATGAGCCAAAAAGAGGCTCACGAGGAGCTGCGCTAAGATGAAGGCCCAGGGAAGAGCAAGCCCTAAGAAGCTTGGGAGGATCCAGGTCTTCGGCGCTATGTACCCCGAGTAGGCTCCGAGGAGATAGATCCCCAGAGATGAGGAGTGTCCCCACGAGGAGGAGGACTCGTGCGATACGTGAGCTGAAGGTGAAGAGAGCGCGGAGCTTCATTATTTGGTTGCCGTGGGGGAGGTTAGTTCTTGTCTTTGGGGAGGTTCTTCATCAAGCGACGACGCTCCTCGGGGCTTAGGCTGGAGAAGCTCGAGTGACGGGTCTTGCGTAGTAGCTCCTCTCGGTCGCTGGTGAAGATGCTCGCGGGGCGCTTGGCCTGCTTGCGGTAGTAGAGACCGCAAGCGATGCCGAAGAGGAGCCCGCCGAGGTGCGCCAAGTGACCGCCTAAGTTTCCCTCGTCCAGCACCGAGGAAGACGAGGAAGAGGAAGACCCAGAGTGCGATGGGTGGGATGCGATTTCCCGTAAAGCGTAGGGTGAACGAGGAGAGAATCTTGCGATCTACCATGACTGCCGCAGCGCATACGCTGAGGATGGCAGCTGAAGCACCTTGCAGCGATAGGGGAGGTATGATCTCTGCTCCGAGGAGCTGGTAGCCTAAGAGGTAGGTCAATGCCCCTGCGATGATGCCTCCGATATAGGGTCCAGAGGAATCTACGTCGTCCTGAGTCGATACGCCATCACGGGGAGGAGCGCATAGACCAGACACATGTTGCCAAAGAAATGGAAGAAGTTTAGGTGGGGGAGGGCACACGTGACGAGCGACCAAGGATGGTAGAGCACCTTGTCCCACTCAGGGTAGAATGAGAGGAGAGCCCGAGATCCCACCAGCGTAAAGGCGTGATGAGCGTGCAGGCCCAAGAGGTCAGCCCAATGAGTAGGTAGGCGAAGGTATGTAGGATGAGGAGGCGCATAACGATGCCCCCCTCTTGCCAATACTCTTTATATAGCTTCTGCCAGTTCATCGAAGAGCTATCGGATAACCCCTTCTTACGCCAGAGATAGATGAGGATAGCTCCCGCCGATCATCCCACCGAGGTGAGCGAAGTGGGCTACCTGACCCCAGGTATTGTGGATACCAGCGAAGAGCTCAAAGGCTCCGTAGAGGAAGACGAAATACTTCATCTTCAGTGGGATGGCGAAGCCAATGAGGACGTATGAGTTGGGGAAGAGTACGCCAGAGGCAAGGAGGATGCCGAAGACAGCTCCCGATGCCCCCACGGTATTCAGCATACTGAGGAAGGTGTCGAGCGGCACGATCCCCGATGGGAGCTGTACGCTCGCGTACTGCACGACCTCGCGTAGCTCATAGTACCAGCTCAGCTCCTGCACCAGCCCTGCACTAATACCGCAGAGGAGATAGTAGATCAGATAGCGCTTGCTGCCCCAGAAGTACTCAATGCTCGAGCCGAACATATAGAGCGCGAACATATTCGACAGCACGTGCTCGATGGACGCAGTGCTGTGGAGGAACTGATATGTCAGGAGCTGCCACACTCGGAAGGCTGAGGACTCGAAGTAGTGCAGGCCAGCGATCTCCGCAAGGTCAAAGCCTCGACGCACTAGCAGGACTGAGGCGAAGTAGATGATGAAGTTGATGACGATCAAGTTGCGGGTCACTGGGGGAGCCCAGCGAGTCCAGGCGGAGGAGGACTGTTGCATACAGCGCTATGGAGTGATGATGGAGTCTATCTAAATATATGGGGCTCTCGGGGATGTACTCACCTGAAAAGCCCCGTCTCACAAAGATAACTATTCTTCCCCGCTTCTTTGTTGCACAGCAGGAAGCGAAATAGCCCCGCAGGAGGTCATCCTGCGGGGCTATTTATATCCTACGGCTTCGGTGCGCGGGCAGGGATGCCTCAGCGCAGATGGGCCGTACGGTGTGGACTACTTGATGCGCTTGTAGCCGTAGACAGCGAGGTCACCGAGCTCTTCTTCGATGCGGAGGAGCTGGTTGTACTTAGCCATACGGTCGGTACGGCTGAGCGAACCGGTCTTGATCTGACCAGAGTTCGTAGCTACAGCGATGTCAGCGATCGTAGCATCTTCCGTCTCACCAGAGCGGTGTGAGGTGACGGAGGTGAAGCCGTGGCGGTGAGCCATGTCGATAGCGTCGAGCGTCTCGGTGAGCGTACCGATCTGGTTGACCTTGATGAGGATGGAGTTGCCGCAGCCTTCAGCGATACCGCGACGGAGGTACTCTACATTCGTGACGAAGAGGTCGTCACCGACGAGCTGGATCTTCTTGCCGAGCTTGTCGGTAAGCTTCTTCCAACCTTCCCAGTCGTTCTCAGCCATACCATCTTCGATCGAGTCGATGGGGTGCTTCTCTACCAGCTGGCTGAGGAACTCAACCTGCTCGTCGATCGTGCGCTTCACGCCGTGGTCACCTTCGAACTTCGTGTAGTCGTAGATGCCATCCTTGAAGAACTCAGAGGAAGCGCAGTCCATGGCGATGGTGATGTCCTTACCGGGGACGTAGCCAGCCTTTTCGACAGCCTTGAGGATAGACTCAATAGCGTCTTCGTACCATTGAGGGCAGGAGCGAAAGCCACCTTCGTCACCTACAGCCGTGCTGAGGCCACGGTCGTGGAGGACCTTCTTCAGTGCGTGGAAGACTTCAGCACCCATGCGGAGACCTTCGCGGAAGCAGCATGCACCCACGGGGCGGATCATAAATTCCTGGAAGGCGATAGGAGCGTCAGAGTGCGAGCCACCGTTGATGATGTTCATCATAGGTATGGGGAGCACGTAGGTATCGTACCACCGATGTAGCGGTAGAGGGGGATGTCGAGGTACTGAGCGGCAGCCTTAGCGACGGCGAGAGATACACCGAGGATAGCGTTAGCGCCGAGGGTTACTCTTGGTCTTGGTGCCATCGAGGGCGATCATCTTCAGGGTCGATCTCACGCTGGTTCAGGGCGCTCACGCCGTAGAGCTCAGGTGCGATGACATTGTTGATGTTCTCTACTGCCTTGAGGACACCCTTACCGAGGTAGCGACCCTTGTCGCCGTCACGGAGCTCGAGAGCTTCGTTTTTCGCCCGTGGATGCACCGCTGGGTACAGCTGACGACCGATGATACCACACGCAAGGTGTACGTCTACTTCTACTGTGGGGGTTCCCACGGGGTCGAGGATCTCACGCCCGACGATCTTGATAATTTCCATAAAACTAATTCGAATTAGCAAATCTGTCTATATAGACTTTTCTGTCTCCTACAAAGGTACAACGAATATATGATATTCAACTGCCCGAGTTACAAGAGAATGAACAAGGTGATAAGGGCGCTCCTCTGCACCCCTATTTAAAAGGCCTTTCAAAAGCGACACTCTCGGTCGTGAAAAGCGCCCCACAGCACGCCTTTTTCGTGGCCTGCTGTGAGGCGAAGATGCGGATGAAAGGGCTCAGAAGCGAGCGCCTTAAATGCGAAGCGTAGCCGTCACGATGAGCTCGCGGGGGCGGAGCGGTACGGCGAAGCTCGAGATGTCGGTGGCGAGAGGCGGGTCACTGGTAGGCAGTCTGTCCCCATAGGGTTCGCTAAGCGGGCGGTGAGCTTGATGCGCTTGCTGACGGTCCAGGCGGCGTCGAGGTCACCGAAGATGGTCATGCTGTACGCTCTCGGAGCGACTTCATTCAGTGAGTGGACGATCTGCAGGCCGAGGAGCCAGCGGTCACCGAGGGGAGGCCTGCCTCGAAGCTCTCACGCAGGGAGAGGACGGGCGTAGCTTCGTGAGCGGGTGATGTATCCATAGGCTGCTGAGCTCGAAGGTGTAGGCCAGCTCCAGCGGCGAGAGCTTGTTGCACGTCATCGTGAGGCTGGGCACGAGGAGGTCGCTCTGGATCTGATAGACACGCTGTGCCTGTGAGGAGATGTAGCTCGAGTGGCTGTATCGTAGCTCGGCATGTGGCTCAGTCCGAGTGGTGCGATGGACTGTCTACGACGCCCTGCTGCGGAGAAGGTCTGGCGGTGGTGCGTGCTGTCGATGGGGATGCTCACCGTGCGGTCAAGACTATAGAGTATAGTCACGGTAGTAGCCGTGGGTCGTGTAGTTGTAGCTCAGATGGAGGTAGGTGAAGAAGAGCTCCAGCGGATTGCGATAGGTGAGGCGGAGCGAGCTGGAGAGGGTCTGCTGACTGTAGAGGTGCTCGAGACTCTGGTAGTAGAGGCGGTAGCCTCGTCTCTGGGTGCTGGGGCTGTAGTAGCCGTCGAGATCAGGGCGCTCGGAGTAGCTCCCACGTAGCCATAGCTCCCCGTGCTGCCCGAGGCTCGCCCTCATACTGAAGAAGGGGGCGATACGTAGGCGTGTCGCCTCATCGTGGCGCATACCTACCTGAAGCATCTCCCGCTCGAGGGTCAGGGGGCTACCCACCGAGAGATAGAAGCCCTCGGGGCGGTAGCTGAAGGACGCGTCCAGCGCCAGAGAGAGGTCGCGGTAGCTGCAGGAGCGGGCGAGGCTCGCGTAGGGGCGTGTCAAAAGCTCCGTAGGGTCGGCCGTGGCTGCCAGCCCCGTATGAAGTGCGGTGGTACGGGAGAAGTGGAAGCTCGTCGAGGCTTGATGCGTCGTGTGAAGCTGGGTGATGCGTCGCTCTTCGTAGAGCGTCTGTGTGGGGAGTGCCGCCTCGGTCCACTCGCCACGGAGCGTCTCTCCTGCGGTGTAGCCACGTGTGGAGGAGACGAAGTCAAGGACCGTACCGCCTAAGCGGAGGGTCGTCTGCAGGGCTGCTTGGAGCCAAAAGCGGCTCCTGCCGTAGCCCCAAGGTGTACTCACGGCTATTGGAGCGAAGGCCCTCCGTTTGGTCGGAGCGCCTACCTCCGAAGCGCAGCTCACCTACGAGATAGCGCTTGGGTGCATTGTGCTCGTAGCGCAGGGCGGCATTGTAGTAGTTGGGGCTTCGGGTTAGCTGAGATGTCTCGTAGAGGTCGAGGGGTGTAGTGCCGAGGTAGTGGGTCTCGCTCTCGGAGCTGAGGCGTCGGCGGTCGTGGTAGCCCGAGACGTTGATGCGGAGGTTACTGTACTCCCCGAGCTTCTGCAGGTCATTGATGCCCCAGTTGAAGCCTCTGTCATCGAGGTAGCGCCCGATGTCGAGGGGTGGGCGCTGTGGGGAGGAGGTCTGTAGGGGCGGTCGAGGGAAGGGAGATCTGCGGAAGGCCACTCCCTGCGTCGTGCTGCTGCTCGAGTCTGACGAGAGGTCTACCCCGTATTATTCCCCTTGAGTGAGGTGATGAGCTGGTTCGTCGGTGAGGCCTGCATGAGGAAGGCCTTGCCCTCCCAGAGTGGCGCAGGCAGGCCCGTTCCCGGCTGTGACCTCCCCGAAGGACGGAAGCGTGAGGCCTTGCTCAGACGGATGTTCAGCGCTGCTTGGTCGCTGGAGACGAGGCCCTGTGAGGACGCGCTTGTGCTGGTTGTGCTCGATGACATCGACCCTGATCGACGGCATTGATGGGGATGTTGCGCGAGGCCTGCGTGTAGTTGCTGCCCAAGGATCTTGCCCTCGATGTAGAACTTATTGATCGGCGTACCCTGATACTCTATCCGTCCATTCTCCTTGACTTCTACCCGGGGAGCTTCTTGAGGACGTCCTCGAGGTAGCGGTCTCGCTTGCCCTGCGAAGGCCCTTGACGCGGTAGCGGAGCGTGTCGCCCCGCACGGTGATGGGGCGTGCCTTGATATGCACCTCACATGCATCGGTGTCGTCGAGGGCTGGAGACGCACGGTGAAGCTATCTCCCGAGGCTCGCTGATGCGTAGCTCTTGCTTCGTATAGCCTAAGAGGACGAAAGAGAGGAACTGGTCTTGGGGCGTGAGACGATGCGCCTCGCCCTTAGCATCGCTCTGCGTGAAGGCTGTGCGAGTGCCGCTCGCCGTCCCATGCGAGCAAAGGACGTCGACGATGGGGGCACCTGTCTCGGCATTGACGATGCGGGCGGTCACGTGGCGCTCACTCGTCTGTCCCATGCGCTTGTCCTGTGGGGAGCAGGAGGAGCAGCGTGAGGAGGCACCAAAGGAGTCGGGGCGTGTAGTCGTAGTGTCTCATAGTGGTATCGGGAACGTGAGGAGAGAGGATGTTACTCCAGCTCAATCGGGTTGTAGGGCTTAGGTGGCTTGGCGGTCTTCTTCCCCTGGACGTTGATCTTCGGTGTGCTGTAGCCCGAGGGGTTCGCCATGTAGTTGCGTGATGGCCTGCTGGAGGCGCTCTCGTCGTCTTGAAGTAGGACTTCTTCTTGCGGTAAATGACCTCGGGAGCGAGCGCGCTCGAAGCCCTGTAGGGTGAAGACACGTCACGGTCCTTATGCATAGATACAGGTGATGAGTCCAGGAGTCCTCCCGAACTTATATGGGCCATAGCTCAGCGGGATCTCCTCGGTGTACCAAGCCGTGTAGTCGCGCCCTCGGTAGCGGGTCTGGGCGCGGTGGCAGGTGTATCCTGCGATGATGCTATCTCCTGCGACCAGCTCCCACTGCTGCTGGGGGATACTATCTACGTGGGTGAAGTGGTCGGTGACGATCCGATCAGTGCTCCATCTTCCCCTCTCTCGAAGGAAAAGTATGTAGCTATCTACTGACGGAGCTATTGCTTGCCTTATGGTGTCCTGGGACGAACTCTTCGAGGCCTTGCCCGTCTTGACCCATCGTCAACATCGAATCAGCCAGCAAGCGTCCCGTGGTCTATATAGCTGGGCCGTTTCGATGCAATACTTGCGTCCATTCATAGGCTGGCGCCATGCTTTTGCAACAGGATGGTACTCTGCTTTTATAGAATGCATCGATAGAGGTTGGGCTCAATGACGTCCTTGCTTACGGGTGTCAGCCTTCATTGATTTTGAAGCACCGTATCAGCTCTGATGAATGGGGCCATGTTGGTCTCTTGTGCCTCAGCGCTCCCCTACGGAGAGGATGCACATACAGAGTGATGGGACGATGCCTCGGAGGAGTCTCATTTGTCTTCATATAGGCGGAGAGGAGTGGGAGAGGGCTTACTCCAGTTCGATCGGGCTGTGAGCCTGGGCTTGCGCTTGATGGCCTTGTTCCTGGGGTCAGGGGTGACGATGTCAGAGGTGAAGAGGTCGGGCTGCTCATGGTAGTTCCTCTGGAGCTTCGCCACCACTTCCCTCGTGGTCTCGAACCACATGCGCCGCGCTCGCTCGTAGATGTATTCCTCTGACGGAGCTTTCTCGAAGCCTACGAGCGTATAGATATGCTCGCGCTGGGTGTCGTAGATGCAGGTGATGAGTCCAGGGAGTCCGCCGAACTTAAAAGGCCCATAGGGGAAGGGGATCTCCTCGGTGTACCAAGCGATGTAGTCTCGTCCACGGAAGCGTGTCGTGGCCTTGTGGCACGTATAGCCTAAGATCGTGCTATCGCCCCGCGCCATCGTCCACTGGAGCTGGGGGATGGGCTCGGTGTATCGGTACTTGTTGATGAAGATGTTCTCGTGGGCATTGATCACCTCCTTGGAGCGGTCGAAGATGAGCTTCAGATTAGATAAGGTGGCTTTCATAGGCAGCGTCACTCTCCGCCTCAAATTCCCCGTATTTCTTCCTCGCCTTCACCGAAGCATTCCATATCGAATCACAACGCAGCTGCGCCATAGTCGAGAAGGCTTGGTAGTTCCTGCTCTATCTGTAGGGACCTGCATCCAGTGATAAGCTGAGGGGTAGACGGGTCGTCTCGGTACTGCTTCTCATAGTAGGCCCGATACTGCGCGTGATCAAAGATAGTCAGCTGAATGGAGTCACTCAGGCTCATATACTAGCTGTGGATCAGGCTGATCTTGGGTCGTTTTGACCCTATGGCGGGAAGCGACTTTAGGCACCCCATCCCGATAGCGAGGAAGAGGGTGCGGAGAATGGACTGTTTCATAGCTCTGTAGGATTTATTCTAGTTCGATGGGGTTGTAGGGCTTGACTATGATGCTTGATGGCCTTGCTCTCTGGGGTCACGGGGACGACGATGTCGGAGGTGAAGAGGTCGGCTGATCGTGGAGTAGTTCCTCTGAGCTTCGCCAGCCACTTCCCGCTTGGTCTCGAACCACCACATACGTCGCGCTTCTCGTAGATGTAGTCCTCAGACGGAGCTTTCTCGAAGCCTACAAGTGTGTAGATGTGCTCGCGCTTGGGTATCGTAGATGTAGGCGATGAGTCCAGGAGTCCGCCGAACTTAGGGCCCATAGGGAAGGGGATCTCGGTGGTACTAAGCGATGCGTAGTTTCGTCCACGGAAGCGTGTCGTGGCCTTGTGGCATGGGTAGCCCTAAGATCGTGCGTATCGCCCCGCGCCATCGTCCACTGGAGCTGGGGATGGGCTCGGTGTAGTGGTACTTTGTTGATGAAGATCTTCTCGTGAGCATTGATCATCCCCCTTGGAGCGGTCGAAGATAAGCTTCAGATTGAGATAAGGCAGTCTCTTGAGGCGGCCTTGACTCCTCCGCGCTCAAATTCGCCATAGTCTTCCTCCCTTCACCGAAGCATTCCATATCGGAGTCTCTACATGGCTCGCCATAGTCGAGGAGAGCTTGGTAGCTCTTACTATCTGCAGGACCTGCATCCAGTGATAAGTCTGTGCAGATGGGGTCATCTCGATACTGCTTCAGATAATAGGCCCGGTACAGCGCGTGAGTCGAATATGGTCATCTGCAGGATGTCACTCTGGCTCATATACAGTGCTAGTCGAGGGAAGACCTTGGGCGTCTTGACCTATGTGGCGGAAGAGCTTAGGCACTCATCCCGATAGCGAGGAAGGAGTGCGGAGAGATGGTCTGTTTCGAGCTATGCGGGGTTATTCCAGCTCAATGGGGTTGTGGGGCTTGGGCTTGCGGTTGATCTTAGTGCGAGCTGGCGTGATAAGGTCGGACTTGAAGAGATTCGGCTGCTCAGTGGAACTGTCGCTGGAGCTTTATTGACCTCCTCGCGTGTGCCCTCGGTGGGCTTGCGTGCCTGTTGCCGTAGTAGATGTAGTCTAGGGCGGGGGCTTTCTCCAAAGCCTAGCAAGCGTGTCAGATGTGCTCGCGCTGGGTGTCGTAGATGCAGGTGATGGGACCAGGAGACCGCCAGAACTTATAGGGCCCGTAGGGTAGGGAATCTCCTCGAGTGGTACCAAGCGACGTAGTCTCGCCCACGGAAGCGGGTCAGGCCTGTGGACGTGTAGCCTAAGATCGTGCATATCGCCCTCGGCCATCGTCCACTGCTGCTGGGGATGGGCTCGGTGTAGTGGTACTTGTTGATGAAGACCCTGTCGTGCGTCTAAGATGCCCTTGTTGCGGTCAAAGAGGAGCTTCACGTCGGGCCGTGAATCATCTTTGGCGGCAGACCACTCATCGTGAAAGCTCGTTCTACTCTTGCCCGCCTTTATCGATGCGTTCCATATCGAGTCAGCGCGAAAGCTCCCCGTAGTTCTCGTAGCCTTGATATTTGCTCCCGATTTGCAGGAGCTGAAGCCAGCGATAGGATCTCGAGGATCGGAGGACATCTCTGATATTGCTTTTTCGTAGTAGGCTCGGTATTGAGCATAGTCGAAGATGGTGAGTGCTATGGTGTCGCTCGAGTCATAGTGCTTGTCGGGGCTTTGGGTAGCTTGAGCTGAAGCGGTTCGTGCTAGTAGGGCTTAGGACTCCCTATTCCGATGGCGAGGAATAGGGTGCGGAGAATAAGGGTCTCACGTGGGTGCGTTTGGTGTTTGAGTGTGGGAAGATGCGAGTGATTAGGATTGGGTCGGCACTGGTAGGCGATGTAAGAGTGGGCGTTTGCTGCCCTTGCGCTGGATGACGTAGGTAATCGGGCCTGATGTCTCTGTAGACGAGGCTGTTATTGAAGAGCCCAATCTTCACGTCTTGTAAGTAGCCACTACTAGCCAGTATGCTCTCGCAGCCGAAGACAGTGAGTACCAATTCGTCTATTAGATTGATCAACACTTGCCTGAGATGTCATTATAGTTCGTCGGCTATACCGCTGTCGAGCAAAGAGCCCGCTCTCAAGAGCTACATGTCTCTGTCATAGCTGCATCGAGCTAGCATAGTCAGGGAGGATAGATGTAGGGTCATCTGCCTGCACAGGAGGAAGGCATACGATGATATAAAGCCGTCTACGGTCATCAGATGATAAAGGATGAAAAGCCCTTAAGCAATGAAGGTGTTAATCAGTACTTGAGGTTTGTTGGTTTCAGGGCGGTATCGAAGCCCTGTTTGATAGTAGAAGACAAATTTGAGGTGGAAGTGTGGTGGTGTGGAAGATGCGGTGTAAAGCGATAGGGGTCGGATTGAGCTAGGCCGGTAGGCGATGTAGAGCGGGCGTTTGCGCCCTTGCGCTGGATGCGTAGGTAATGGCCGTGTCCTCCGTGAGCGAGGAGCTTGAAGAACCAGTCTTCGTCTTGTAGAAGTAGCCACTATAGCTGAAGTAAGCTGCCGAGCCAACGATGCACGTAGGCCATTCGTTAGCTCGATACCACTTACCTCCGAGATGTCGTGGGTCGTCGGCTATACCGCTCGACCATAAGAGCCGCTCTCAGGACCACGGTCTCTCCGTCATCCTCTATCGAACGGGGGCATAGGAGAGGTAGATGAGGCAGCGATAAAGCGACTCGCCCAGCGAGGATAGGCACACGATGATAGCGTCTGAGCTGTCATCAGAAGGTATAGCGATGAGTGCAAGGGCCCACAAGCCAATGAGGGTGGATGACCTTGAGGGTGGTGTAGAGTATCTAACGTGAGTGCATAGCGCGATCAGATGAAAAGTGGTGTCGTTGCGTTGTGCTCTTGTGTCTCTGTATTGCGTGGAGAAGGGCTTCTCTCCACACTGCAAACCTAAAAAAAACTTGTAATTCAGCAATACCAGAGAAGAGAACCCTTTGCGATACACGTTGCTGTAGCCGCGCTATGTGGGCTCGTCGTCTTCGGTGAGAAAAGCTGAGAGCAGTAGTGGAGCGACTCCTACGAGTGCGAATAAAAGTCACGGACGAATGGTAGATAAGCTGCGTCTACGTGCAGCGTAGATCTAATACTACGTACGTGGATGATAGGGTTTACGTGCATGGTCTTTAAGACTACGTGCCTGGATAGGGGAAGACCACTACGGGAGGGTGACTTTTTCTTCGCGGGGATAGCACTCTCCTCCGCTGGATGAGAGAAATCGGCGTGATAGGGCGAGTCTCTTTACCCTCTGTTAGCGGGCTGTCCTCGCGCATGGGAGGCGCAGGTGTGAGGCTTTTAGCTATCTTTGTACCACTACATACAGATAATCACCTCTTTAAGAAGAGAAAATGATCAACTGTTGAAGAGCTGCGCTGGCGTGGATGATCCATGCAGTATGTTCCCAGTGCACTGAGGAGCAGCAGAAGGAGTGCACCTCTGCATATCTGGGTATTGACCCCACGGCAGACTCCTTCACATCGGCCACCTCTGTCGAGTTACGATGATGCGCCACCTCCAGCTGGCAGGCCATCGCCCCATCGCCCTCATCGGCGGTGCTACGGGGATGATTGGTGACCCCTCGATGAAGTCCGCCGAGCGTAACTCTCTCGACGAAGGGACGCTCCGCCACAACCAAAGCTTGCATCAGAAGCAGCTGTCTAAGTTCCTCGACCGATAGCGATGCCCCTAATGCTGCCGTGCTGGTGAACAACTACGACTGGATGAAGGACTACAGCTTTCTCGGCTTCATCCGCGACATCGGCAAGCATATCACGGTCAACCATATGATGGCTAAGGACTCGGTGAAGAAGCGCCTCAGCGGCGAGAACTCCAACGGGATGTCCTTCACCGAATTCAGCTACCAGCTCCTGCAGGGCTACGATTATCTGTATCTCTATCGCCACTACGGCTGCCGTCTGCAGATGGGGGCTCTGACCAATGGGGAATATCACCACGGGTATGGAGCTGATCCGCCGTATGGATGCTGGCGAGGCCTATGTCTGGGTATGTCCGCTGATCACGAAGGCCGACGGGGTAAGTTCGGTAGAGACCGAGGTGGCGTGTGACACCCTCGAGCGCACGAGCCCATACGCCTTCTACCAGTTCTGGCTGAATGTCAATGATGCCGATGCGGCACGCTATATCAAAGATCTTCACGACGCTGACGCAGGGGAGGAGATCGCAGGTCTCGAGGCTCAGCAGGCTGCCGCTCCCCACGAGCGCGCCCTGCAGAAGCGTCTGGCGGAGGAGATCACCGTCCTCGTCCACGGCCGTGAGAGCTATGATGCCGCTGTGGCTGCCTCGGGCATCCTCTTCGGGCAGGGCACGCGCGGGCAGCTCCAGTCACTCGACGAGCTACGCTCCTCTCCGTCTTCGAGGGCGTACCCCAGTTCGAAAGTCTCGAAGGACAAGCTGCAGGGTGGTGTGAAGGTCATCGACCTCCCTCACCGAAGATGCGGCAGTCTTCCCTCGAAAGGGCGAGCTGCGCAGCTCATCGCCTCGGGTGGTGTGAGCGTGAACAAGGGAGAAGGTCGCCAGCCCCGATGACCTCATCACACTCTGCAGCTCATCGCTGACCGCTACCTGCTCGTACAGCGCGGTAAGAAGAACTACTACCTCGTCTTGGCTAAGTAAGCCACTGACGACCCCCTCTATATACGACGGCTCCCCGCTACCGCTGGCGGTAGCGGGGAGCCGTCTTCTGCCCCACCTCGTACGGATGGAGAGCCGAAGCGTGCGCCTTCTGTATTCAGGTCGGTACCGTCATCGGGGAGCATAAAAAGCCACGGGCGCGCTACGATGAAGTATGCGCCCGTAACCTGGTCTTCGCCCTGCAGAAGGGCGAAGGGAGGGCGTGGGACTTAGCCTTCGGCCTCTTCGTCGAGGAGGTTCTGGCTATAGCCGACGAGGTGGCGGAGGTTGCCGAGGAGCTCGTTGGTCTCGATGAGGACGTTGAGGTAGACCATCGAGGCACGCAGGTCCTCACGACGAGCCCTTGTGAGCACGCTGCATCTGGGTCTTACGCATATCCTTGACGATCTCGCGCAGCTCCTTACCCATGTTCTTCGCCTTCTTGGCATCCTCCATACGCTTGCTGGAGATGAGCTGGTGGACCTGTGCGATGTAGTCGATGACGCGGTCACGGATGAGGGCGAACTCAGCGCGGTACTCCTCGGGGATGGGGTTGTAGTTGTTGTCTGCACGTGCTCTACCGCTACCTCCGTAGCACGCTCGAGAGCGTAGATCATCTGCAAGGGCAGGTATTGGCACCGAGGTGGAACCACATGTTCTTCTCCAGCATGTCTTCGTCGCTGGCCACACGTCTTAGGCCGATGGTCTCCCTTACGGCGCATCGTCTTGAAGGCACGCTTGTGCTCGTCGAGATGGTGCATGGTCTTTTCAGACGGCGCAGATCTTCCGCTGAAGAGACCATTGGTCACGTCTCGAGGGTAGTCCTGACTGACGTGGTCGAGCAGGCCGATCTGATTCTGACGGACGTGCTCAGAGAGCAGGCTCCACATCGTCGTGGGATCTTCGGCATTGAGGATGGCACGAAGAGCTCATCATCAGCATCACCCTTCTTGCGACGGATGAGATGGCTATTGAGGAGGAAGAGCGCCACCGCGATGAGGGCGATCATAGCGATGAAGCCACCATAGCGCATGATCGTAGCGATGATGATCGCGATGATGAAGGCGGCACCAGCCGTGATGAACCAGCCACCGATGACCGACATCACACCCGTCCACGACCGACGGCATCTCACGACCCCCAAGCGCGAGTCTGCCAGCGACGTACCCATACCTACCATGAAGGTGACGTACGTCGTGAGAGGGAGCTTGAAGGAGTACCGAGTGCGATGAGTAGCCCTGCGGGACAGAGGTTCACCGAGGCACGCACGAGGTCGAAGGCTGCACCAGGCTCCATCGTGAGCTCCCTGCTTATTGAAGCGGGGGTCGATCCACGATGCGAGCCTTCTGCGGTACAGCACGCTCGAGGACGGAGCCGATAGCACTGCTGGTACGCACGAGACCACGGGCGACAGGATGAGTCGAAGGTCTCTTCCCCGTCGTCTTGGCGGGAGAGGTTCACCGGGTCTTGATGACATTCTGCGCGCTCTTGAGAAGAAGAGGCGAGCGTCATGATGACCCCTGAGCCGAGGAGGAAGATATAGGGGCGTCTTGGCGGGGAGGTTATTCGCTCCCCATGGGGTAGGGTGTCGTAGGCCCCATTCTCGTTAGCCATGTGAGTCCTGATAGGCGGAGAGACCCGAGAGAGGTACCCCGATGAAGTTCACGAGGTCATTGCCAGCGAAGGCCAGCGAGAGGGCCAGCGTACCTGCTAGGATAATGATCTTGAGGATATTCACGCCGCACCAGTGTAGGGACCTGCACGATGATCGAGAGCCGATGAGGGCAGCCGATGACGAGCTCCAGCGTGTGGCTGTTGACCCAGTCCTTGCAGGGCAAAGGTCGGGCTCCTCGAGCCCCTTGATGAGCATGAAGTAGACGATAGAGGTCAGGCGCGATGCCCCGAAGATACCAGCGAGGTGGGGAGAGTCTTCTATAGTTGAAGAAGCACACACGCGTGATCCACTGCACCACCGAGCCGAAGAAGAGGCCGCAGCTACCGAGAGGAAGATAGCGATGATGACCTCGTAGGGCCTTGGTGGCATTCAGCATATCCAGCATCTGGAGGCTGGGGTCGTCAAAAGCCCTTGAGCACCGACATACAGAAGGAAGCCCGAGGAGCTCGAAAGACCATGGAGACGGTCGTCGAGGTCGCAGCAGCCCAGTGTATTGAAGATGTTGATCAAGATGATGTCGGTGACTACGCGGCCAAAGCAGATGGTCGCGACCTCCGGAAGGTGAAGTAGGCGGGGTTGTATGTCCCATTGCGTGCTACATCCATCATCCCGTTACTTAGGGAGGCTCCGAGGAAGATCCCACGGCAGCGACGCCGAGGATGACCTTGAACGGGCAGCCTTCGCCCCGATAGCGGAGTTGAGGAAGTTCACCGCGTCATTGCTCACCCCTGATACGAGGCTCGAAAGCGAGGCGAGGGATGATCAAGAAGACGAGGATACAGATAAAGATAATGTCCATTACAGATAGCTGATAGGATTCGTGATCGTCGTGGAGAGGGAATTAGGGAGGGATTAGAGAAGAGGGGAGGTCGGCCGTGTCCGCCTCGTCAGTGGAGGCGGCGGGCCGCTCTCCTCGTGGGGCTCGATGAGGGCGAGGAATTCGTCCTCGGAGAGTATGGTGATGCCGAGGTCGGTGGCCTTAACGAGCTTTTGCTGGGCCCATGTTGGCACCGGCCAAGACGTAGCTGGTCTTGCTGGAGATGGATGAAGCGATCTTCCCCCCGAGGCTCTCGATGAGCGCCTTGTACTCCTCGCGGGAGTGATGGGTGAAGACGCCACTGATGACGAAGGCCTTGCCCGAGATCGCAGCATGATCGGTCGTCGGGAGCGGCTCTTCCTCAGCGACGGCTCGAGGAAGCCCCAGACGCTGGAGCTCCGAGATGAACTCCCTATTCTCCGGTGAGGCGGGCAAAGTGGTGGACGAGGCTCTCCGGCGATGACCGCACCGATGTCGGGGATAGCCGTGAGCTCCTCGAAGGTCGCTGCGCCTAAGGCCTGGATATCCGCATAGCGCTGCACGAGCGTCTTGGCTACCGTCTCGCCCACGAAGCGGATGCCGAGCCCGAAGAGTAGGGCACGGAAGGGCCGCTCCTTGGAGGCCTCGATGCTCTCCAGCAGGCGAGTCGCACTGCGCTCCCTTGAAGCCAGGGAGCTGCAGGAGATCCTCAGCTTCAGGCGGTAGAGGGTCGGCGATACTATGCACGAGGTCGTGGGTGAAGAGGAGGTCGATGGTCTCCCGCTCCGAGGCGTATGTCAGCAGCCTTGCGCCCAGAAGTGCCTCGATACGAGCCGTCTGCTGTGGGGGACAGGTCGCTTGGTTCGTGCAGTAGTGAGCGGCTTCTCCTTCGTTTCGCTCGAGGGGAGAGCCACAGGCGGGGCAGTGGCTGGGGAAGATGACGGGCTGAGCGTCGCTGGGACGCTCCTCGCGTGACGCCGACGATCTTCGGGATGATCTCACCGCCCTTCTCTACGAGGACCTGATCATCGATGTGTGGGTCGAAGGCTTCGATGAAGTCAGCGTTGTGAAGCGAGGCGCGGCGCACGGTCGTGCCTGAGAGTGCCACGGCATCGAGATTGGCTACAGGGGTGACAGCACCCGTACGCCCGACTTGAAGTCTACGGAGATGAGGCGCGTCTTAGCCTGCTCGAGCTTGATACTTGTAGGCGATAGCCCAGCGGGGGTCTTCGCTGTATAGCCCAGCTCCTCCTGCTCGGTGATGGAGTCGACCTTGAGCACGACGCCATCAGTGGCAACGGGGGCTTCGGCACGTGCCTGTTCCCAGTAGTCGAGGAAGGATAGGACCTCCTCCAGCGAATGGCAGCGGCGGGTAGCCTCCGAGATCTTCAGCCCCCAGCTCTTGCAGAGCTGCAGACGCTCGTAGTGACTGTCGGGAGACTGGGCTGCCGGGCACATAGTAGAGGTGAGCGCATCGAGGCGACGCTCGGCCACGATCGCGGGATCGAGCTGCTTGAGCGTACCGCTGGCGGCATTGCGAGGATTAGCGAAGAGGGAGGTCAGCACGATGACGCCTCGGCATTCAGTCGGTCGCGAACTCCACGAAAGGGCAGGAGGATCTCCCGACGTCTCGAGGCTCTCAGGATAGCCCGTGCCACGCAGGCGGAGGGGATGGAGCGGATCGTGCGCACATTAGCCGTCATCATCACTCGCCCATCTGTCCGTCGCCACGAGTGACGGCGCTGGGTCAGTAGCCCCTTCTCATAGGTCAGGAGATCGAGCTCCGTCGTACTTCAGCTCCGCAATGATGGTGAAGGGCACCCACCCGAAAAGTCCTTCGAGACGCGCTCGTAGAACTCCCAGCACATCGTCGTAGCTGTAGGTATTGCCCAGCGAGAGCAGGGGTAGCGGTGCGCTACCTGCGTGAAGCCCCTCGGTGCGGTGGGCACGACCGACACGCTGCGTGGGCGAGGTCGGGGTGATGAGCTCGGGATGCTCCACCTCCAGTCGCTCCAGCTCGCTTGAGCAGTTGGTCGAGTCGTAGTCCGAGATGGTGGTTTGAGCGGAGGGACGTAGTAGGCGTGGTTGTGCGCCTCGATCTCCTCTCTCGTAGTCGCTGGATCTCTGTGGCTATGGGTGCCATATCTGATAGTAATGGAGGTCCTCATGGTGGTTGTCTTGCCAGTGCCCAGCGGGGAGCGTGGCGGTATGCTTCGAAGCCGATGCTGCGGAGCATCTGCTGGGAGGCTTCGTTGGAAGCCAAGACCTCGGCATAGACTTGCTCACAGCGGAGCTTGTCGAAGGCAGCATGAGCGCTAAGCGGATGGCTTCGGAGCCGATCCCGCTCTTGCGAGCCTCGCGGTCGATGTAGATACCGACGCCCAGAGCGGCGATGGATGGGGCTGTAGTCGTAGAGGACAAGATGCCCCGAGTGCCGAGCGAGTCTTGAGGCCCCTCGATGATGAGGCTCATCTGAGCCCGTCTCGAGGATATGCGTGGACGAGGCCGTGATGTAGCGCTGGATGAGAGTCGGGGAGAGGGGATTGATCGTGCCGCTGGAGTACCAGCCCTCGGGGTCGTTCTCCCAGCTGAGTAGCAGCGGGAGATCTCTGCGATAGGCGCGGAGCTGTATGTGCTCTGCCCGATGCCGATAGCCTGCGTGTGCATGGGGTCAGAAGCTTAGCGACTGATCGAGAGTCCGTGCGGGTGAGGATGGAGCAGCCGAGCGTCAGCTTCGTCGGCATGCTCGATCTCATCTCCGATGGCTACACCGCGGGCGATGACCGAGAGGCGTACATCCAGCCCGCGAGGCTGCGGTAGATGAAGAAGTTCGTCGTGTCCCCTCCATCGTCGTGACCCAGCGCCAAGATGACCTCACGGACACTGCCACTGCGTACCCGCTCGATGAGCTCGGGGATCTTCAGATCGTCAGGACCAATGCCGTCAATAGGGGAGATGACACCGCCGAGGACATGGTAGACACTCACGGTACTGACCGGTATTATCGATAGCCATCACATCGCCTACATCGCTGTACGACGCAGACGGTGGAGCTGTCACGCTGGGGGCTGGAGCAGATCGGGCAGAGCTCGGTATCACTGATATTATAGCACTGCCGGCAGTAGACGATACCATCTCGCATCTCTACGAGGGCATCACGCGAAGGTATGGGTGTATCGATCGAAGGGGCGTGAGCAGGTGTAGCGCCAAGCGTAGAGCGGTCTTGCGCCCTACCCTGGTAGGGTAGAGAGCTGCTCTACGGCTCGCTCGACGAGCTTGGACGGGTGAGGCGTTCATCGTATCGGGTCTCGCTCTCAGTAGAGATAGAAAGCCCGCAGAAGATACCCTGAGTACTATCGCTATGGGATAGGGTAGGGATCTTCTACGGGCTTTATCTGCAGGATATTCTTCGAGGGCCTCGATTTTCGTTGCCTTCCTTGTCTACGAACTTGTAGTCGAGGAAGCCGAGGCTCTGATTGGGGGTCACACGTATACCGCGAGCTATCTGGAGCTTCCAGCGGCGGGCGATGGACATGAAGAACCCCTTGGTGAGGTGAGGCGGTCACGTAGGGGTGTACGTGGACGTTGATGTGGGATGTATCTAAGCGTGAGCTAAGTCACGGAGCTTTTCTTCGAGCTGATCGGTGAAGAGGATGAGGACTTCATCTTCCCTGTGCCCAAGGCATGTGGGGCACGTCTCATCCGTGATTGATCTGGGTGGCGGGCGCACACGCTGACGGGTGATCTGCATCACACCAATTTACTCAGCGGTAGGATATTGTGTCGCGTGCGGTCGCCCTCCATCAGCTTGACCATGTGCTCGTAGAGGAGCTGACGATTCTTCTGGTCATGCATGTCGAGTGAAGTCGACGACGATGATACCACCCATATCTCTCAGTCGGAGCTGACGAGCGAGCTCTTCGGCTGCGATGAGATTGACGTCGATCGCTGTGCCCTCCTGCTCGGTGCTCTTACGGGAGCGGTTGCCACTATTGACGTCCACGACGTACATGGCCTCGGTCTGCTCGATGATCAGGTAAGCACCACTCTTACAGGTGACAGTACGCCCGAAGGACGCCTTGATCTGCTTGGTGACATTCTTCTCATCGAAGATGGGGAGGTTCCCCGTATAGAGGTGGACGATATCTTCACGCCAGGGGCTGTCTGACGGACATACTCGCGTATCTCCTCGTGGTAGGCCTTGTCGTTGACGTGGATGCTCTGGAAAGGAGGGTTGAAGGTATCGCGCAGGATGCCTAAGGCACGGCTGGACTCTTCGTAGACGATCTTTGGGGTCTTGGTGATCTTGGGGAGCTTCTGTATGCCTCCTCCAGCGTCTTAGCAGACGGCTGAGCTCCTGATCGAGCTCACTGGCTCGCTTGCCCTCGGCCGAGGTGCGATGATCACGCTGAAGTTCTTAGAGCTTCATGCTGGAGGATGAGCTGCTTGAGGCGTGCTCGCTCCTCGTGTGATTCGATCTTAGCGCTGACGGATACCTTGTCGGAGAAAGGGGACGAGGACGAGGGTTTCGCCCTGCGATGGATATCTCAGCCGAGAGGCGTGGCCTTCGTGGAGATAGGCTCCCTTGACGACTTGGACGAGGACATTCTGCCCAGCCTTCAGGTAGTCAGCGATCTTCCCATCCTTCGGCAGGTCAGGGAAGGTGGGGATCTTGCTCAGGAGGGTACTGCCTTGGTCTTCTCGATTTGCTCGAGGAAGCGCTGCTGCGCTTGAGTAGATCATCCCCAGGTCGAGGTAATGAAGAAAAAGCATCCTTCTTATATCCTACATCGACGAATGCTGCGTTGAGCCAGGCATCACCTTCTTGACGCGTCCGAGAGTAGATGTCTCCGACGGCGAATGCGAGGTCACGACGCTCGCGCTGGAGCTCTACCAGTCGTTGGTCTTCCAGTAGAGCCATCGAGATCTCCTTGGCGGAGACGTCGACGATCAGTTCACTGTTCACTTGGCGGATTCGTTAATGATAGTAGAGTAAAAGAGGAGTAGTATAAAGTGTAGCGAGGGCAAGGCACTACGTCTTGTGAACTGCCCTACCCCGCGCATGTGACATTACTTCTTCTGTATGTCTGTTCTTCTTGAGTCTCTTCTTACGCTTGTGCGTAGCCATCTTATGGCGCTTTCTTTTTCTTTTCCGCTTGGCATAGCTGCTTTTGATTATATGATTATTTACTATAGTTCGGCTTTCGATCCACTACTTGACCTTGGAGGCGAAGAGCTTCGAGGGCTTGAAGGCAGGGATGCAGCGCTGGGGATGATGATCGTAGTCTTCTTCGAGATATTGCGAGCAGTCTTCTCTGCGCTCCTTGATGATGAAGCTACCGAAAGCTACGGAGGTAGACGTTTTCTCCACGTACCAGAGAGTCCTTGATCTGACTCCATGAACGCCTCTACCACTGCCAGAGTAGTCTCTTTATCTACTCCCGTGCTCTTGGCGATATCGCTCACCACTTCTGCTTTCGTCATAGTTGATGAAATATTTTTAATTGTATGAATATCATTCTTTTGCCCTGCAAATATACGGTAAATCTTGAGATATGCAAGGTGTACTTAGCATCAGAGGCAGGGGTGGAGACTGCACTTCCACCCGCTCCCTTATACTTTTATTTAACCTTCACTTGCTTACTTGAGGCTCTTTGAAGTAGGCGTCGAGGACGCTGAGCTCCGACGAAGGAGGAAAGAGGCGGTCTGAGAGGATGTCGTCTCGACCTCGGGACGTAGGCTTTCGAATAGCCTCACTCTGTAGAAGGAGCTCTTCAGGCTCATTGATGCTCCTACATCCACCACTGGTCGGCGCTGGCGCTTCTCTGACAGTAGCCGTGGGTCCGAGTAGTGTCGGTATTCATCGACCATATCCCAGATCTCCTTGATGCCGAGGACCGTAGAAGCCTGAGTGAGGTGAGGACCTTGGAGCGCCAACCTGACTCTGTAGGGGGAAGAGGTGGAGGCATGCGGAAGTGGGTGGCAGCAAGGTTGGCCTTGTCAATGTTATCACCATCGGCTTTGTTGATGACGATGGCATCAGCCATCTCCATGATACCGCGCTTGATCCCCTGCAGTCTCGTCGCCCGTACCAGCCAGCTGGATGAGGAGGAAGAAGTCTACCATAGAATGTGCAGCCGTCTCACTCTGACCGACGCCGACGGTCCGACGAAGATCGTATCGAAGCCTGCGGCCTCGCAGAGTACGATCGTCTCACGCGTCTTACGAGCTACACCGCCGAGTGACCCTGCCGAAGGGCTGGGGCGGATGAAAGGCATTCTTCTCGCGGAGAGCTGCTCCATACGGGTCTTATCCCGAGGATACTACCACCAGAGCGCTCGCTACTGGGGTCGATAGCGAGGACTGCCGAGGCGTCGACCCTGCTTGACGAGGTGCATCCCGAAGGTGTCGATCGAGGTACTCTTCCCTGCGCCTGGTACCCCCGTGATACCGATACGCATAGACTTCCCAGCGTAGGGGAGGCAGCGCTCGATGATCTGCTGGGCGATGGCCTGATGGTCGGGGCGGTTGCTCTCGACGAGTGTCACGGCCTGACTGAGGCAGGTGATGTCGGAGCGGAGGATGCCTTCGACGAATTCGTCCACCGTATAGGGTGCGGCGAGCTACGCGTCGTAGGTTGGGATTGACCATAGGCTGGGCAGCCACGCCTTGATTGACCTTGAGCCCAAGGTAGGCAGGATCATTCTCTGGGTGGTGTAGAAGCTCTTCGTTGATGTCCATATCGCTTGCTTTGAATAGTGCTTGTTTTGTGCCGGTGGTAAAGGGGCACGGGATAAGGTCGTCCCTATCTCCGCGCTTTCCTTTGTCAAAGGTACGCAATTTCGTCCCTGTGCCACACCCCTCATTCTCATACGTAGTTGGGGCTCTAATAGAAACGCATGGGTGGACCAGTATTGGTCCATCCCGCGTGCTTTATCTTTTGCCTTGCTCTTGCTTAGTGCTTAGCCAGCTTCATGAAAAGCTTTGGTTGAGCGATTGAGGATGGGCTGGAAAAGCGCTCCGAGCAGTAGAGCGCTGATGAGGAAGGTCAGGACGCTCTGGTAGGGGAGAAGTGGAGCTTCTCTGCCAGTGCAAGCTCCCAGCTGGCGTACGATCGGATGGCTGACGAAGATCGCTGCGGAGATACCACCGACCCAAGCGAGAGGTTTATTTCACACTCTGCGGAAGGAGCTGGGTGCATGAGATGCCGAGAGTACAGACGAAGATCGGTGTCGTGATCCATGGCAGGAAGGAGAGGCTTGTCACGAAGATCAGTGCGATCGAGACCAGGGCAATGATCCCGTATGCCGCCTTGCTCAGTTGGATATCCTCTTCATAGCGCGCATAGAGGAGGCCAAGGCCGAAGGGTAGGATACTCCCGACGAAATTGGTACGTAGCCACGTCGCTGACAGCTCCATCAGGGGTGACGAAGGCTTGAGCGATGCTACACACTAAGATTGCTCCGACGATCACGCCCCACGAGCGACGGAAAAGGAGCAGACGATAGACCACATAAAGCTGAAGCATGAGCCCGAAGTACCAATAGGGCCCTGGGGCAAAGGTGTCAAAGGAGCATATCTGGAGGTTGCAGAGCATTGTGAGCTGGCTCAGTACTCCGAAGATCGTAGAGGCGGGATAGCTTATGTAGAAAGCATTCAGTAGGAGGTATGCCGCATACCCCACGATACACATCGAGAGGAGCTTGAGGTAGTGCGTCCAGATGAAGGGGAGGGGGCGGACTTCCTTGGTAGTGCGTCCATACTTCTTCTCCAGACCGTAGGCGCTGAGGAAGACAAAGATCACGACGCCATAGTGTCCAAAGAAGGAGAAAAGCTGTAGGGGGAGTCTTCCGTCGGGGTGTGATAGGTAGTTCAGGAGCTTCGAGACGTGCCATTCTTGGTACGTAAACTCATTCTCGAAGATCGCTCCATACATCCAGTGCGTATAGTTGTGGAGGATGATCGAGAGGATGGCCAAGCCTCGTAAGACCTGACTATTGAGATTGATGGATCGAGACGAATCAGAAGATGCCGCCGACTGATGAGACATATACTACTTGAGGGGAAAGGGTGATGATAGCGAAGCACTGCGTAAGTGCAGTGTGCCGAGGGAGGACTGAAGTCGATAGGGTCTGAAATCTAGATGTACCGACCTCTATAGAGGGGACGTAGCCCTCACGGCTATTTGATCTATATAGGGCTAAATATGATTCTCAGCGGAGCCAGAGCTGCGATGAGGATCCCATATCAGCAAACTGTCTTGACAACATCGCAGGTCTGCGAAATTGTTGCGACACGCTAATATTTGTGTGATTGGGGAAGAGCTTTGTGCCTCCCTCCCTTGAGATCGCTACTAAAGTAGCCCCAGCGTAAGGAGGTGGACTTCACGCTGGGGCTGATGTCTTTCGTGCTATGGAGTCATGACTTTAGCAGCTGGCGTACGAGTTCGCTGAAGATGCGGTCCATACGGTCGGAGGCTGCGTTTGGCGGCGCGTACGACGTCGTCACCATCGTTGACGAAAGTCATCGCCGAAGTGCCAGCGCTTCGCTGGTGATGACCGACATACCGAAGACGCGGATACCAGCGTGGCGTGCGACGATGACTTCGGGCACTGGTGCTCATACCGATAGCGTCACCACCCGAGCGAGACCAGTAGGTGCACTCAGCTGAGGGTCTCGTACGAGGGACCCGTGAGGCCGACATACACACCTTCGTGGACGTGGATGCCGAGCTCCTGAGCGATGGCCTTAGCCTTCGTGATGAATTCGCGGTCGTAGGGGCGTCATCATCTGGAAGCGTGGGTCCGAACATCTCGACGTTGGGGCCGATGAGTGGGTTGGGGAGGTTGTGTGATGTGGTCGCTGATGATCATCAGATCACCTACGCGGAAGGTCTGGTTGATACCACCTGCGGCGTTGGAGACGAGGAGGTTCTCGATACCGAGGAGCTTCATCACGCGGATGGGGAAGGTGACCTGCTCCATGGGGTAGCCTTCGTAGTAGTGGAAGCGTCCCCTGCATACACAGCTACAGTTACACCGAGGAGGGTACCAGCGATGAGATTTCCCTATGGCCGATAGCCGTAGAGTGTGAGAAGTGGGGATCTGTGTGTAGGGGATGATGGTGGGATTCTCGAGGCATGTCTCGCTCGAGCTTGCCAAGGCCGCTACCGAGGATGATGGCGGTCTTGATATCCTTTGGCAGGCGTGATGCAGGTGAGTTGGCCGCCCTCGTGATAGGTGTTGGTCGAGCATAATAATAGGGATATATCTTGCCGAATATTGTGGAATAGTATTTGCCCTCAAGGGCAAAACAAATATAACAATAATCGGGAGGAGACGAGCGCTATCTACTCCCTTTTTCTTGCACGGTGAGTTGTAGGGTACCAGCTTCAGCTCCCCGCTTTCGTATTCGGCGAGGAATATATCTGCAGCAGACTCATATCCCATCTTTTGCAGCTCCTCGGCGAGCCACTCTTTCGGTGCGGTCTCACGTCATCCAGCACGCTGGTCTGTACGATGCCATCTGTGATGACAGGGTGCCCAGGGGTTCTCCCTCGCCTTTCAGGACGATGATGAGCTCTCCATTCTGCTCGAAGACAGCTCGCTTCACGTCGCGGATGGTGAGACCCCTCGCGGCGTAGCTTGAATGCTACCTCGTTCGCTGTGATCTTAGCCTTGCGGCAGGCCTCTAGCATCGAGGACCCCGTGCTTGATGAGGACAACAGGAGCGCCATCGATGAATCTCTTGATGCTATGGTTCTTCGTCTTGAGTCGTCGCAGGCCGATGATGAGGCCCAGATCGCGAGGACGGCTGCAAACTGGAGTGATCGAGATGGCTGGGCTATAGATGATCCCACCGATGATACCCCCGAGGACATAGTTCTGCACCTGGTCTATCGCAGGGTTGGTGCCAGATTGCCCTTGCCGGACTTGTTGATGACGAGGACAATGGCAAGAAAGCCCAGAGTAGCTTCAGGAAGACGATTCAGATAGAAGAGGTCATCCGACTGGAGGTAGGAAAGTGCTGTCATATTATATGAATGAGGTGAGATTGATTGAGACTGCTGTTAGAATGAGATGTCGAGGCCGGCATCGACTACATTGTAGTCCTTACGTATGTCTACGATGGGGTCTGTATCATAGAGTCAGGCGGTAGGCGCCTCGTATCCCGATGGTGGGCGTGATGTTGTACTTGAGGTCAACGGCACCTCCGAAGCGGGCCTTCTTGAAGTGAAAGTGTCGGGAGTCGGCTGATGGATGGCGGTCGTCGTGAGCTCCCAGTGCTCGCCGATCTTATTCCGCATGCTGAGCGAGAGATGGCTCTTGATGCGGTGGCTGTGAGGCATACTTGGGGCCATTCGCGTAGCGGGCATCGGGCGCTCCCACTCTTCGTATTCGTAGAATAAACCCAGTGTAGCGAACACGAGGGTCGTGGAGAATTCAGCAGACGATAGCGCGACTGAATCCCCGTGAGAACTAAAAGGCCATCCCTCTACTCGCAGCCCACTGAGACTCCGCGTAAGGGTAGACCTCAAAAAGGCATGGTCCAGCAAGTAGCGGAATTCAGCATGGATGTACCCGCCACTGAGAGTTACCTTCTTGCCATAGGAGGAGAACTCAAACTTATTTATGAGGTTGATCACTCGGCTACGCTTGATGAGCAGGTTGATATTGGCGCTATTGCGGAAGGTGAATACGTTCTCCTTCTCGGTCTGGAAGTTGAGTGAAGGGCTGATCGTACCCTGAGGTGTCTTCGTGCTATCGATGCTCATCGTCAGATTCTCAGAGAAAAGCATCTGTGCCGACGCGTGGATGGGAGCGAGTAGTATGGCGAGTAGATAGAGTAATCGCTTCATATAGGATCTATTGTTCGTTCGTCTTTTGACGCTGTAAAAGTAGAAAAAAAGTGTATGCAGATTTAGCGGAGCGATATACCCAATATATAATATATAGGGAGATAGCTGGTGTCAAAAATCGCCGTGATCGCTTGATGAATATATACGTGGGGAGGCTTGGTGTGAAGCGGGCTACTCCATCACCATCTTCTTATTCGACGTGGGGGAGACGACGATGCGAGTACGACGGTCGTCGTAGGTGGGCGCGAAGAAGTTGAAGCGTGGCTGTGTATACTCGGTATGGATGCCGAGGAGATCTACGAGAGCGTGTGTGAGCAGATCCGAGAGGATACGCTTATCCCGCTGACGGCTGATCTGGCGCCAGAGGTCGGGACGCTCCTTGCGGAGCTGCGGGGAGAAGTAGACGAAGAGCGGGATCTCGACCGCACGGGGCACAAGGGCATGGCCCATCAGCTCGGGGTAGTCTTCGTCGAAGAGCGCATCGCCGTGGTCGGAGAGGTAGATGACGAGGGCGTTCTCCTCGCGGTAGCGCTCTATGATCTCGTGGATGATGTGGTCGGTATAGAGAAGGCTATTGATGTAGGCTGAGATGACCAGATCCTTAGCTTCTCCCTTGTGGATGGGTAGGCTATCGGATGTGAACTTGTTGAATGCTTGGGAGTATCGCTCTTTGTAGGGTCATGTGCGAACCCATAAGATGAACGATCTGGAAGGAGTCCTCTGGGGGAGCTCATTCGGAGACTATCTGATAGGTCTCGATGATGAAGGAGAAAGGGGAGTATGACTTCATCAAACAAGTCGGGGGCGATTTGCTACACCTTCTCCGCCCAGTCCTTTGAAGAAGGCCGGATTGCCCGTGAGGATATCTGCCTGTCTACCCAGCAGGTTAGACATCGATGCACCTGTGATTTCTTGATTTGCGATCCAGGCTGTAGCATACCCTGCTTGGCGAAGCACATTATCAAATCGAAGGGAACTTAGTACCAGGGCTTTTCGCCTTGCTCCCTGAGTGTAGAAGGTCAGTGAAGCGTATTGGAGAGGATCGTTGCTGAGGCTGGCGAGACAACATTGGAGAATGGAATAAGCTCCTGAGCCTGAATTAGACTGATCTGCATAGGGGTGTTCTGCAGAGGATAGCCATAGCAGTGCATACTGCTACGACGGGCTGATTCTCCGAGGATGAGGATGATGTTGAGTGGAGCCTTTAGATATGGGGTTAATGACGACGCTATTGAGCTTGTGCTGGGGCGGCGTATCGCATATCCAGCTCTGCAGCGATATGCTTCATCGCTTTGTGAGCACTAAGGGTATTGAAGATCGTGCGATCAATACCAGCGTATTCGAGGTCCTCGAAGTTGTAATGCCGACGACATAGACGGAGGTTACTATAGATGTTTTCGAGACCCACGAAGAGGGAGAGAAGTGTAATCGTGCAGGCTGCAGCACAGGGTGATGCGGGAGGATACTTCTTTCCTGAGACGAGGGATACTACGAAGGCGATGACGACGGCAGCGTGAGCTGGCAGAGACGCGGGAGAGCTTGCTCGGCGGTGATGCTGTCGACGAACTCACTGCCCTCGCGCCAGTTGGTCGAGAGCATGATCTGCGCCAAGTCCATGTTGTAGGGTCACATGGTAGAGCCCGATGAGGTAGAGCTCGTAGGGCGGAGAGGGTGAGGGACGACGACGGAGGAAGAGGCCCGAGCGTGCGGGTCAGCCACTTCCACGGGAGAGGGCGAAGAGGAGCGTCAGGAGGCTCGCCCGCCCCCGATGCGAAGGGCTGGCTGAGGACCAGCGGGAGTACTTCGCCCGAGGGCACCTCGGTCTGCATAGGGTAGATAGCCAGTAGCACACGCAGCTGGGCGAGGAAGACTAAGACGAAGAGCCAGAGACGCTCGCTTAGTCGCCTGCCGAGACTGCGTGCTACTCGGTGAAGTATGGAGGGAAGTCCCCGCATTTATCTGTGCTTACTGAAGAGACGCTGGGCTACCTCGCGGGCTTCTGCGATGATAGCTTCCTGCTCACGGCACGTGCTTGTCGCGCATGAGGATGCGCCCATCGACGATGACGGTGTCGATGCGGCAGCTGCTGCCCGAGGTAGCATAGACGAGGTTCGACGTGAGGTCATTCAGCGGCACGAGCTCAGGCGTATTGAGGGTCGACGAGGCAGACGTCTGCCAGGCGTCCCTCTTCGATGCGCCCTGCGTTGAGGTCGAGGATGTCTGCACCACAGCCGTAGCAGAGGCGAGGATGTCATCAGCCTTGCACGCCGTGCTGTCGAAGCGCCAAGCGCTTCCCGAGGAAGGAGCGAGCTTCATCGCTACGACCATATCGAGGTTGTTCGACGAAGAGCAGCCGTCCGTACCGATACCGATACGGATGCCACGGCGCTTCATCTCCTCGTACTTGAAGGTGTAGCCGCTGGCGAGCTTCATGTTGGAGAGCGGGGTTGTGCACGACGGAGACGTTGATGCTCGGCCAGCAGGTCCATCTCCCTCATCATCTACCCAGACGACGTGCGCCAGTACGAGGTGCTCGCTGAGGATGACCGAGCTTCTAGAGGTAGCGCACGCAGGGCTGAGGCCATGCAGGCGGATACATTCCTCTACCTCGCCCTTGGTCTCAGAGAGGTGGGTGGATCTTCACGCCAGTGCTCTACTGCGAACTGATGGCAGAGACTGCGGCTGCTCACCGCTCACCGTATAGATGGCGTGCGGGCCGAGGGGGTGAAGGTGATGCGGTCGCTGAACTGCCGAAGCGCTCCATGTATTCGTAGCTGCGCTTGCGGTCGAGTGCAGCACGCTCGGGGGTTGCCTTGGTCGAAGAGCGTGTGGGAGAGATGTGCACGTAGCCCCATCTCTTCGACAGCCTTGGCGGTCTCCAGCGGGTGCGCATGTACATATCGAGACGAGTCGTGCCCGAGCGAAGCATCTCGAGGCAGGCGAGCTTGGCGCCGAACGCCAGACGTCATGCGGAGTCATCTGCGCCTCGACGGGCCAGATGTAGTCCTCGAGCCACGTCATCAGCGGTGAGGTCATCGCCGTAGCCACGGAAGAGCGTCATCGACGCATGGGTATGCGTATTGATGAAGCCGGGGATGATGGCCTTGTCGGTGCCGTCAGCACCTCCCGCTCCTGCGGGGAGCGGAGATACTGGGGCGATACGAGTGATAAGGTTTCCCTCGATGAGGACGTCGGTAGTCGTCGTCCGTGGAGGACATTCTTTTATTAGGATGAGGTCATGAGATATCTATTCGGGGTGAGGAGCCTATCGCTTGGGGTAAATCTTGTAGAACTCGGCGACGGCTTCGATACCCTTGTAGAAAGAATATCCAGGGGCATATTCTCGTTGGGCGGTGGATGTGTTGCTCTCCAGACCGAAGCCTGAGGATGGTCTTCACGCCGAGGGCGCTCGAAGGCTGCGATGATGGGGATACTACCGCCACGACGTACGGCCAGAGGACGCTTGCCGAAAGCTACTGCGACAGCCTCTTCGGCTGCCTGATAGGCGGGGCAGGTCAATGGGGCAGAGGTGAGCTTTCGCCGCCGTGCATAGGCGTGACCTTGACGCGGACGTACTTCGGAGCGATGCTTTTCGATAGTAGTCGATGAAGAGCCCGGCTGACCTTGTGGTGGTCTTGGTTGGCTACGAGGCGGCAAGAGACCTTAGCGCATAGAGCCTTGGAGGGAAGGACGGTCTTCGAGGCCTTCGCCTGATAGCCGCCCCAGATGCCGCAGACGTCGAAGGAAGGACGGCAGCTGCTACGCTCGAGCGTGTGGTATAGCCGACTTCGCCGAAGAGGGTCATCGATGTCGAGGGAACTTCTTGTACTCCTCTTCGCTGAAGGGGATCTTTCGCGATCATCGCGCGCTCTTCATCGAGAGGGCACGACGTCATCGTAAGTGGGGGATGGTGATACGCCCGTCACTGTCCTGGACCTGAGCGATGAGCTTACAGAGCTCGTTGATGGGGTTGGCGACAGCACCGCCGAAGTGGCCGGAGTGCAGGTCGTGGTTGGCACCCGTGACCTCGATCTGCCAGTAGGATGACCGCGCAGGCCCGTGGTGAGCGAGGCGTCTCGGCGCTGACCATGCTGGTGTCGGAGACGATGATGTTCTCAGCGCGAGGCATCTCGAGTGCTCACGGCAGAACTGCTCGAGGTGCGTCGAGCTGATCTCTCTTCACCCTCGAGGAGGAACTTCACATTGCACTCGACGAGGACCGAGGTGCCAGAGCCGTCTCGAAGCCCTTGATCTGGATCATCGACGACCCTTGTCGTCGTCAGCACCGCGTGCCCAGATGTGGCCGTCACGTGCTCGGGCTCGAAGGGTTCGCTCTTCCACAGCTCCAAGTGGCTCGGGGGCATGACGTCATAGTGTCCGTGAACCGAGATCGTGAGCGGAAGAGGTCCTTCTCATGAGTGCCCGAGGAGCGATGGGGTTACCTGCCGTCTGGTGGATCTCTACGAGTCTGTACGCCGAGCTTCTTGAGGGTGGTCACGCCAGTACTCTGCACAGCGCTGCATGCGGGCTTGTGCTCGCTCTGGCATGACCGATGGGATGCGGATGAGCTCGAGGGGTCCTCGAGAAGCGAGCTTCGTGCTCGCGGGATATAGTTCTTGATCTGGCTCATAATAGGTATGGGTCAGGGTGAATGTATTTGCAGAGACTGTAGGGCAAGTGGCGTGAAGGCTCCCGCTTTGCCCCTAATAAAATGCAGAGTCTGTCTTGCCTCCGCTACGCCTTGCTTTTCTTCGCCTTGCGTGGGGCTTTGCGGAGAGTGGATATCCTCCAGGCGTGAGTAGCGCTTCGAGGGGCTAGGTGCACACTTTGAGCCTCCTGATGTGGACGGTGGGGTTGAACTTCTCGCCCTCTTCTACGGCGCGGCATTTGAATGGGTGGGCAGGGTGTCCAGACGACCATAGTCGACAGATGGCGCCCTCGAGACGAGTCGCGTGCGGTGTCTGCGGCGAGGTTGAGGGACGCTCTGCACCTCCATATAGTTGAGGGTAGTGTTGCGGGCGACGAGCGAGCAGAAGCGCTCTGAGTCCACTCGGTACCGGCCCGTGAGGTCGTGCGACTTAAGGCCTCTTACCACGGTGCTTGCCGAAGGGTGACTTTCCTCTGGTGAGAGGACGTACTGAAGGGTTTTGCTTGTCATGGTACATTGTGTGGTTGGCGAAGGAGCTGAAGTGCCTGAGATGAGGTGCTGACTTCATGAGGGTTTGTGTTCCTTGAGCAAGGTAGTTACTATCGTTAGAATGCGAAAATCTCTTTCGGTTAAGTTCAGGTGTTTTATCGTCTTGAGTTTGCGATTAGCTGCGTATTAATCACAAATTAATACGTATAAAATCTCGATGTAATAGTACTTTCCAGTTTATACTGTACAAATCTTTGCACTTCATTCGGTTAATCTTCCAGCTACTACCGCTTTGAATGGACGCGAACTCAAGGTAGTTCGCTCGCGAAACTCCTTTGCATTCGTCGTCAGGCTCCTGTCGCTTTGCTCACGCGCTTCCTTTCACTTCCTGCTCACCTCCGTCTGCTCCTCCGTCGACCTCTACGTATCTATACGGCGACGCCGCAGGGGTGACTTGCCTCCAGAGCAGGCAAGGTCCCTTGCGGTCAGCCATGTACAGGTGTCTAAGCCTTAGAGGCGGCTTGAGCACCGTCAGAGATGACGACGTCGTGGGAGCTTGGGCTGGATGCCGTACGCGGCTGGCATGCGCTTCTTGCGGCCTTCGGCGATGGGCTGTCGTGAAAGCTCTTCCTTGAGGAGGTTGATCGTGTGCAGCCACCGGCCACCACCGCCCGTGACGCGCGTGAGCCGGTGACGCCGAATTCGCGAGCGAGGTCGTTCGGGAAAGTGGAGGCTCTTCGCAGCTCGCTACGTGAAACTTGCTTTCGTGCAAGTAGTGCGTCTCGTACAATCTTCTCACCGACGGTCGTGGTAGTCACCTTGCTGCGCTTCCGCAGACGAGTAGACGCTCGACTTCGCGCCGATGACGTGGGCTGCACGCTTGTAGTCCTCTTCGCTGACTTCATTTCTTCACCTCTTTGAGGCTGCCGGAAGAGGAGGCATCGCGGAGGAACTTGATCTCGGGATGGCGCTTAGCGAGGGACGGCGACGACATTCTCCCTTGTCTCTCGACTAACTTTGTTGTGAAACCTTGGGCACATGGCCCGGCTCGTTAGCTGACGCAGCTGTGTCGCGAGCGAGGAGACAATAGCCCTTGGGATCGAAGGGTTGCTCTTCGTGCTCGAGCTCTCTGCGGTCGCGAAGGAACGCGCAGCCTGCACCGAAGACCGGAAAGCAGGCGCTGGTCCGTGATACCGCACTTCCGCCGCAGTGGTTGTGCTCGGTAGCCTGACCGATCTTCGCCATCATCCTTAAGAGACGACCGAGGGAGAAGAGATCATCGAGGCGAAGCGAAGAGCGGTGCTCTCCAAGATGCGGCCGACGAAGACATCCCTGCGCCCAGGGTACATCACGCCCGCGAAGCGTGTCGAAGCCAGCGATCTGCCGCCACGCCTTCTGGATCTCCACGGCGTACGCGAAGATATGGCGATGTACTGCACGGGACTGGCTGGGTGCATCCACCTCTTCCTTTGAGGCCGAGACTCATGCCGATTCGCCGAGGTCAGAGTGCGAAAACAGCAGACGCGGTGACCGACGTGCCGCATGGGAGCGGACTCTCGGCGACCGCTAACCGCCAGTACGTGGCGCCGAAGACGAAAGGCGCCGTTGGCCGGTCGGTGTGCTCTACCACCGATGAGGTTGATTCTGCCAGGAAGCGATGTGATAGAGGCCGGCTTCGTCGTAGAGGTCTGAAAACGTCGCGGATAGCTTACTGTATTCATCACGAGGTGATGGAGCTTGATAGGGTGGTAAACTTGTGGTATGATGGCGGTCCCACTGCGCACACCGATGGTGGTGCGGGAGGGAAGTGATGGGATGTGGTTAGATGACTAAGAGCTGGCGCAACTGTGTCCTACGAGGGCGTAGTAGGAGGTAGGCTTCTCCGATGGGGACGATTGTCATGTGAACTGCCAGCTGTGGAGGCTGTCGAGGATTACCCTGGCGTAGTGGGGATGGCACCGACGATACCCATCATCAGGGCACCCGAGCCACAGCGGCACGTGTGCCTTGCCGAGGCTTGTCGATCGCCAGTGCGAGATGGCGCACATGATCGGGTGGAAGAGACCTGCACCGACGAGGAGTACGGATTGTTCGGAGTACCATTGCGACGGACGGATGCTATGCGCCCAGCGGGTGATGACGAGCTGCTACTGCTGGCGCTGATACCGCTGAGGAGGCTGCACACAGAGACGACCGACAGGCATGAGTCAGTAGAGGTAGCAGTTACTGCAGGGTGCGAGGGTCAGATAGCCGTGTTCTCTGACCATAGAGGTTGATGTTGATTTGACTACAGAGGCCTCGACTTTTCACGGCCGTACATGAAGATAGCGACGACACCTGAGGGCTGCAGGTGCGACGAAGCTCCATACGCGCTCTTTCTCGGGGACTTCCGCCTTCCTTCTTCTCCGTGCATGCGATCGTCTGGATGGGTGGAGCTGTAGTCAGGGCTGACGATCTGCCACCAACAGAGCGATGAGTACGAGGGAAGGGGGATGTAGAAGCGAGCTGAGTGCGATGTCAGCCCAGTCTTGCTGCGAGAGATGCGTGACAGCCACGAGTAGGGGGCGATGGTAGCGTCGGAGGAGTTGGCCGTACCGGCGATGGACTGACGCGTGTCTACCCGTATGTACCCTTGACGCTCACAAGCGACGATGTGAGGGTTGAGGACTGCCTGCAGGAAGGTCATGAGCAGAGCCCTGCTACGAGGCAGACGAGAAGGAAGATGTAGTGAGCGCGAGGATGATGACGACGTTAGGATCGTCCGTAACGTATAGTGTCGCGATCGCCTGCTGCACGTGGGGCGTGGATTCTAGCTCGAAGTCGCTAGGTCTATCGTTTCAAAGATATAGGCAGAGAGCTCATAGAAGTCCGAGCTGCGATCAGCCAAAGAGACCGTGATGAGGGTGTTCTTATAGCCATTCTTCTCGATGTGCCTGGCGCTGATACGCCCATGGCGAGGTAGCCGAGGAAGAAAGGCGAAGGTGAGTCAGCAGTGGTGGCGCGTTGGTGTGTGCGCCTGCCCGTTCGCAGGAGAGCGTCGCATTGTGCCCGGAACTGCCCGTTCAGGTTTGGTGAGGTCCAGACCGACGAGGGCCATGAGCACGACCATGATGGTGAACGGCTCTGAAAATGGCTGACTCTCGCTGTTTCTGTTGTGTCATTGCTTACTGTTTGTGAATGGATTTTTGTTTGTTAGCTGGCTGGTGAGCTTCGACGTGAAGCGGAAGATCGTCGTCGACGGAAGGTCTCTCCGGGATTCAGTGCAGCGTCGAAGGGTACTCGGAGCTTGTTGGGGCTGTCGGGATAGTGCTGCGCGTCTCTAAGCAGAGTGCGGCACGTGCCGGATAGCAGTGATCGTGCATTACCCATGAGGTTGCCGCTCATCCAGTTGCCCGTGTGAGAGCTGTACCCCAGGCTGGTCGGTGTGACCTCCATGACGATGCCCGTCTTGGGGGAAGAGCTGGCGCGAGGCAATACGACGCCCAGCTCCTTGTCAATATATGAGTGTGGTCATAGCCACGTGCCCAGCGAGATTGGTCGGTATCCGTGTCGATACGCTCGCCGATGAGGTGGGGCGTAGAGAGATCCTGAGGCGTCACCTGCTACTGCAGCGGGAGCGCCATAAGGGATAACCGTCTCATCGGTGGGGAGGTATTCCTTGGCGAAGATCTCTAAGGTGTGGTCAGTGTACCGAGGATCGCCTTCGCCGGAAGAGGTTGAAAGTAGGCGTGATTGGTGAGGTTCACTACCGTAGGACGCGTAGTCGTAGCCTCGTATTCGATGCAGAGCTCGCCTTCATCGGTGAGCGTGTAGATGACACTGAACAGTAAGTTCGCCTGGGTAACCTTCTTCGCCGTCGGGGAAGTGTGGTGAAGAGCGACCTTGTTAGGAGCCAGCTCTTCGCCATCCCAGATGACGACATTGAAGCCCTTAGGGTCCACCGTGCAGGCTGTTCAGACCATTATTGATAGGGGAGCTCATAGCTCGTGCCATCGATGGTGAGTGACCTCCGGGCGATACGATTCGCATAGCGCCCGCAGATAGCACCAAGTAGGCTTCTTCACTGTGGATAGTATTCGTCGAGACTGTCGTGACCGAGGACGACGTCTGTATAACCTGTTGCGGCTGGGGACTACGAGAGAGACGAGCTTAGCACCTTGGTTGATGAAGTGCGCTTCGGCTCCTGCCTTATTGATCAGAGTGTAGAGCTGGACGGCTTTACCGTCTACGACCCATGGAAGGCCTCATGGGAGAGCCCGGCTTTATTCTGCTGCATCGTTAGTTTGTAGTTAGTTGGCTGAAAGCCACTCAATTGAAAGCATTAACGTGGTCAAATATACGAATAAGTACGCATACAGCCACGGCTCTCGGTACTTTTTGTCTTGGAGCGGAATGAATAGATAAGCCGACGCCCCGCATCAAGTACTTGGTGCGGGGCGTCGCTGTGTTAGCAAAGTGCAGGCTGCTTCTTCGGGGTGTAGAGGCGCATGCGCTTGATGATGACGTTTTTCAGCGGACGGTTGTTGTCATCCAGTCTACGGCGCTGGATCTTATCCACGGTGCCCCAGCCATCGAGCAGGCGACCAAAGACTGCTATATCCGCCATCCAGATGTGCTGCACCGCCCTGGAGCTTGTAGGCTTCGCGCTGCTCGGGCGTGTACTTCCACGAGCGACCAGCTTCCATCTCGTCAGATCCATGTCGGTATAGTACTTCCCCGTGACGATATAGAACTGGCTGAAGGATGATTTCTTCTCGGATTGGTATCATCTCCCCGCGGGCAGCACCGATATAACCGCGGACGTGGACGAACTTCTCGGGCATGATCTCTGCCTTTATCGTCGCTTCGTCGGGTCGCCGGGGAGGGACTTCTGCGGGAGAGACCGCTGGGTCTTTAAGTTCCCAACCTGGATCATGAAGTCCTTGATGGCGCGGTGGAACTGTACGCCGTCAAAGGCATGTTGTCTGACGAGCTTGAGATAGTTGTCACGGTGGACGGGCGTCTCATTGAAGAGCTCGATGATGAGGTTCCCCTTCGTCGTCTCTACGAGGATCTGGGGGCGCTGCTCGCTCTGTGCGCTCGACGATGAGAGCTTAGGCTAAGGGCGCAGAAGAGCGCGAGTAAGGGGCGGAAAAGCTGTCGCATGGGTGTGTGATGTGTGAGATTAGGGAAGGAGCGGCATGCTGTCGTTGGACGCATCAGCTGTGGTGATGAAGGCCTTGGGGTCAAGATCCTGACGAGCTTCTTCAGCATAGCAAAGTGCTTACGCTCGATGATGATGAAGAGCACCTCACGAGGGCGTGCCGCAGTACATCCCTTGGCCGTGGAGGAAGGTGCCACGCACACCGACTTGTCCGATGAGTACCTCACGAAGCTCCTGCGTCTTGTCCGGAGATGATGAAGACCGACTGTGAGGATTCTGAGGCTGGAGTGCGTCGACGACCTTGCTGTGAACGAAGATAGCGATCCAGAATAGAGGGGCACACGCCAGTCTTGGAAGACCCCACAGCCCAAGAGGACGATCAGCGAGTCGATGAGCGTGATCAGGGTGCTGACCTTCGTGTTGAACGCACGAGACAGTACGCGTGCCAAGGTATCGGTTCCGCGCAGGTACTTTGTGCCGTGAAGATCATCCACACACTTACTCGAGCAGGGCCCCGCCGTAGAAGCTACATAGAATAGACTCTTCGACGAGTGGGCGACCCCCTGACCACGTCTCGATGAGGTCAGAAAAGAGAGCGACGAGGACGAAGGTCACGACGGTCTTGACTGCGGTGACCTTCCCAAGTCCCTTCATCGCCAAGAGGAAGAGTGGGATGTTGAAGACGAGTGCATGGTGCCGAGGCCCAGCTCTGGCCTAGAGGGCTGCGAGCGACCTCGCGGATGACGAGTGCTAAACCATAGACGCCGCCCGGGCTATATGTGCTGGGGCGAGGAAAGGCTGTGACCAATGGCCAAAATGAAGAGCCGAAGACGATGAGAAGGCGTCGAGCAGGAGCTGCTTCTTCGTTGTCGGAGCGGTAGGCATAGTGTATGAGATAGATGTTTCTCTCACAAAGATAATTCCTCTGGTTGATTCTGCAGCCTCCCGAAGGGAGATCCCGACGAAGCCACCCGACGAAGCTACTGGAAGTGATATGACTTCGCCTCTGAAGTTATATTACCTTGCCCGAATGTTATATTACTTTTCACTCCAAGTTATATTACTTTTCACTGAATGTTATATTACTTTTTGGTCGAAAAGTTATATTACTTTCAGCCCCTCAATACCCTGTGTGATGATAGGCTTTGTAGAGGCCTCGAGTGCCTTCTGACCCGACAAAACGCCTTCCCTCCCCCGCTCTTGGGCGAAGGAAGGGGAAGGAAAAAACTCTTTTGAGCCGAGTGATGTGACGAATTAGATGTGAAGTGAAGCGGTGAACTGGACGTTGCGCCCTTCGGCGAGAATGAAACTGCGTGCTGTTGATCGTCGTGCTGCGTGAACGGTGTCGAAGAGAGTTGTTGACGCATTCAGCTGCAGGCTCGCGCGGCTTCATAGGCGAGAAGCTTACGACGGTGGTGAAGATCGTACTGGGATCAGATCTTATAGATATTGAATACTCGTCGGGTAGAAGCTGCCCGTGTGGATCGCACGAAAGGCAAGTCTCCAGGACGGTCTCGCTACTGAAAGGAGCGATCGGACTGCAAAGCGGAGACCTTGTCACGAGGAACGCGCTTGAGGCGATTGCCCGCGGAGACGTTTTGCGTGAGATTGCTCGACGCGTGTGTTCGGCGATACGGCGCGCGTCGGTGAGCGAATAGCCGAGGTTGAAGTCAAAGGCAGAAGAGGGCGCGTAATTCATCTCCGGCTCGACACCCTTGCTGATGGACTTACCGATAGGACCACCGATCTTGCGGCCGTCAAGCGGCCACACCGAGGTTGGTGCGGACCATGTTAGCTCGCGTGATGTGGTGAGGCGGCGGCGCGAGGAAGCGAGTTGGTCGCCGAGGGTCAGATGCAGACCCGGCTTCCCGCAGCGACCCGTCAGCGGCGAAGCTCTTGAGCTCTCGGCACTCATCTCATGTCCGTCGGCAACCATATAGACTACCTCGGGCGAAGGGTGATGCGCTGGGGCTTGAAGAAGGAGGAGACGGAGCCGTGAGCTCCGGCGTGATGTTGTACACAACGCCGAGGCGATAAGTCCGGTGCGGCATTCGTGAAATATCTGGTCGGTGGTGCGGTGGGAAGCCTGCGGTCATCCGTGTAGATGCCGAGAACCACGACGGAAGAATCTATACATGCCCAGCAAGGGTCGCAGATTCTGCCACGTCGCATGAAGTCCTGCAGAAGTACCCGGTGACGGGTCGCGAAGACACTGCATGCGGCGATAACTTCATATAGATCGAGGCCCCTAAATGGGGATAGGATCCTTCAGCGTCACGTAGATCCGACGCCAGCACCGGTATGGAGTCGCGGTCAGGCGACGAAGATCCGTGGGAGGGGTTGTGGGGGTGGCGTGGCTGGTATTGCCCCAGCGTAGACGTCCGTCAGCTGCGATCTGATTCTGTGCCGTCATGTCCATAGTAAAGCCGAGTTTTCAGCTTTCTACGCTGTCGATGAGTACAGGCCTTTCGTCGTTCGTCGGGTAATAGTTATTGGCACCGGTGGCTTTTGCTCCCGTGGTGGATTGGCCCGTCGGTGGAGTGGTAGTTGAGGGCTATCGTAAGCGAAGAAAGGCGTTGCTCGGAGGTTCCATGATCGTCGGTAGCGTGGTTGTGCTAGCGGAACTTGACCGTTTTATTCGTCAGGAACTCATTGGGGTCGGTAAGCTTACCGAGGCTGGTTCGCTGCTGGGGGTACCTGCTTGTAAGCCAGCTCATCGGTCGTGCTATTGTAGACGTCCCACTTGAGGTGTGTTGATATGTCGCCACGGAACTGGTCGTGGCGATGATCGCGGAAGCCGAGCGTGCTTGAGCTTAATGTCGACATGGCATGCATTGGCGATCTTAGTTAGGGTGCCTCGCCGCCATCACTGGTTGAATACTCATCGGCGTGCACTGGCTTTGTGAATCGCACTTGTCCCTCCAGCATGATACGATGTGCCGTACGAGCCGATGGTGTGGCTGGCGTGGAAGGCTGGACGGGCTTGGGTTGCTTATTGATGATGTTGATGACACCGCAGAGGCAGAGTGACCTGCGGCTCCGAGGCAGCGCTTTGAGTTTCGGTGTGGTCTGCCGCTGCCATCCCGTAAGGGGTGCTGATTGCCAGGGCGCGGTCATCGCGGCATCCATCGTTGAGGACTACGGACTTGTAGAAGCCTCGGAGGAAGAATATGTGGAAGCCACCGTAGTCGTTGGAATGCTTCTGGGGACGGTCTGCATGCTTGTGCGGATCGGTGTAGCCTAGGCGGATCTTCTAAGAGGAAGGATATTCGTCGTCGGGGGATCTCACGGCGTGGGCGGGATCTTGACGACTGTACTGGTGCCATCTTGCAGGGCTTACGTGCTGGCTTTCGCCGATGACGAGTCATCGGCTGGTCTGTAGTCTGGCCTGCCAGCGTCATAGGTAACGCCAGCGCCGTGAGGGCAGATAAATCGCTTCATGATGTACAGGTTTGGTTTTGTATAAATAGGTTTGTCGCCTTATGTGGTTAGGGTGCATTCACGTGCTGGGGAGCTCCTCGTGAGGCAGTAACAAAGTATAGCTTTCACAGAGGTAGGGGAAGGCGTGGGCTGTCAGTTGGCGTCTCGCATGTCTAATAATGTGTAGCCTAGGCTAGGTACTCAGAGCTGGGCAAGCGCAGGAGGAGCTTCTTCGTCTCGCCGTGTCGGTGACGGTAGCTGTGGCATTGTCGCCACGACCTCCAGTTCGTCGATGACACCGCCCGGCGCTTATGCACGACGCGTCCGCAACGCGTGCACCGATACCTTTGTTCTCCTCGGGTGTGTCGCTCTCGCCTCTCTGCGCTTCGATGGGACACGGCAGGGTGCTGGAGGAGCCGAACGGAAGACGGGGCGGTCGGAGAAGTCCGTCGGAGGTCACCACACGGGACGTGCTGCCTTGGGGGCGGTCTAGGGCGAGGCATTGTCGCTTAGCCCTGAGTCGAGGTCACTAATTCTTGGGGAGCTCACGGACGAAGCGGCTGGGACGGCTGAACTCCGTGCGCCCGTTGCGGAAGCGCTCTCTCGCATAGCCGATGTGAGCAAGTCTTCTCAGCCGCGTCAGGGCGACGTGAAGAGTCGACGCTCTTCCTCCAGTTCCTTCCCCGTTTGGCTCATCATCGAGGGAAGAGATCTTCCTAGCCCTACGATAATACATGAGAACTCCAGTCCTTCGCCGAGTGTATGGTCATCAGCGTGATGCAGTCTTCCTCGTCGCCCGCCTTATCTTGGTCGGTCATCGGCGCGATCTCGCTGAGGTAGACACCAGGTGAGAGCGTCTGGTCGGCCTCGAGCGGCATGGATGTATTCATTCGGTACCACCGAGTGGCTCACGGATGTTCTCCGCGCCCTTGCCTTCGCTGGTGGTGTCGCTCTTGAGATCGGCGAGGATACCGTCTCATTGATCACGCTCAGCGGTCGCATAGGGTCATCCTCCTGCTGGTTGTGGGCACGCAGGTCGTCAAGGAAGGGCGGCGAGGCTTGTAGTCGGGCAGCGGTGGGCTTTATGGCCTGGCCTACCATAGGCGAGGGGTCACGGAGGATGCATCATCTGCGGAGGCCCCTGCTGTGAAGGCAGCCTGGCAGCATTGCACTGTCGTGTCGCCGATGCTTCGCTTGGGATAGTTGATGATACGCAGGGGCCTCTTCATCCAGCTCATTGACCAAAGCGGGTAGGCGATGGGCGTCCCATGATCTCTTGTGATAAAGAAGACGAGTTCCCGCCATAGATACGGAGAGTTCACACGATGGGGCCTGTCGAGGGTACGGCTCTGCGCATTGGTGCGGTGGAGGATGGCCACTGAGCTGTGGGGATTACAATGTTGTGACCGTTGTGCCTCGTCGGGAACGAGGGCTTCGGGGTCGCCAGCTGTACGGTGATAGGCTCTGGGCAGACTCTTCGAGGAGACATCATGGGTATCTGGTACTCATTGTTTGCGATGATCTGCAGCCTTGACGATGGTCTGCGTGGAGCAGTGTTGCGCTTCGAGCAGTGCGGGCGTTTGGGAAGGTCTTCTGAAGCTGAGGATGTTATCTAAGTTCGCCTGCGGAAGGTGGATACTCTGGATCTCTCGCCGATGAGAATGGCATTTCTGCGTGGCTGGCGTGCGATCGCGTATGGAAGTGAAGTTGGGTGTCTGATGCTGGTGGAGGAGGTGTGGTCAGTGCTGTCCTGCAAGGCTTGTGTTCGATTGCTGGCGGAAGAGGATATTGATCTGGGCAGGGGTCATCGGGTCCATCGCATTGGAGCGCTTTGGCTTCAGCTCAATAGTGGTGGTCTCGTGGAGGCTTCGGCGGCCGCTCTTCGTATCGTGCTGAAGTCGGTGTAGGAGGCGTAGGCGTGGCGGTGATGGGCGGTTCTTCGCTGGGAGTGCGGTTGTTACGACATTGGGTTGTGAACTTCGCGGTGACCAGGGATTGCTTGATGATGGCCTTGAGATGCTGGCTGGGTGTTGTGGTCAGGCTGATCCGAGGTGTAGCCGAGGAGGGGTACTGGCGGGGAGGATCTTCCAGTCGGTGGAAGAAACTGTGGATCTGACGAGCTACCGAGCCGACGTGGCGGGAGATACGCTCCCATCTCACGGGCGGCCTTGTTGGTGGTAGGCCGCATGAGACCTGCGGGTGGTAGCCTGAGTTGAGATAGATGGGAGTCTTGTAGGCTCTTGCTTAGGAGCTGGGGCTTTGCCCGGGTACAGCAGTCATATATATTGGTGATGCGTTCATGTCTGCGGGTCACTCTTTTTAGGGCGTCGCTGTCTCGGGCCAGGCTTGGTGCGCTTGCGATGGATGTGCCGGTCTCTGCTGAAGGATGGAGGAGGCGGCGCGTGGGGGCGTACTCCTTTGGGATGGCTCCGGGGAGGGCATGAAGAGGGAGACTGGGAGAAGATCCCTAGCTGGGTGCAGCAAGCAGACTGTAATGGGTGTTTTGCTGATGAAGGCATAGGGATGGTGGTGGGATTCGCTCCTGGGCATTTGATTGTGGTTTGGAGGTGCATGAGGGGGCCTGAGGGCTTGGCGCGCGACTTTGGTGCCGAGGCTCACCCTGTGGTCAGATGCATTGTGTCTACTGTTGTAGACGCCCAACTCTTGTCTGAGCGCCTTTGTCGTACAGGGCTCTTTGAAGCAGGCTCAGCAGACGAGAGAGAAGAAGACGAAGAAGAAGAAGAAGAAGGACTGTGGGTCAGCTGTCTTAGATGGAGTCAGGGAGGCTCGTTGCTGCAAAGCGACTACCGCTCTGGTATGCGGACGACTATTGACGGGTTTGGGGTGTGACTCCACTATTCGTTCACGAGTCAAACCACTATGGGTTCTGCTAGGCATTTGCTCTATAGTGGTTTGGCGATCGACCAATATTGGTCGCCCCGCAGACCATATTAGGTTGTTGCTCCCGCATAGGGATGAAAAGTTGTGGACGAGTGGTAGATAAGTTTGGACTACGTGCGTGGCTCTAATATCTACGAACGTGGATATTTGGACTTTGCGTCTATGGTCTTTAAAACTACGTACATAGATGAGAAAACCACTATGGGAAGGCGCTTTTTCTTTGGGAATAACGCTTTTCCTCCGCTGGATAGAGAGTATTAGCAGATAAGGCGAAGGTCTTGCCTGATCTCTTCGGAGAGGTATATCGGGAGCTGATGTGCGATGCCTTAGCACTCTAAATAGAGGACTGGACTCTATGTGATCGAGTCTCTACTACAAGGTTCGTCTGCCGGACCAATATAGGTCGGTAGCACTCCCTTATGCGAGATGGTACGATAGGACTCAAGGAGAAGTCTCTTAGCTTAGTGGGGATGAGGGGGCTGTTAAAGGCGAGACAGAGAGCCGATTTATTCGTAACTCTGTGTACTATACATTCTTTCATGGTAGGCTCTGCTCGGGTCTTCCTTTCATTTATTAGATGCAAGACTTAGATATTCGTGGTGCCCGCGTGCACAACCTTAAGGACGTGGATGCTCACATCCCTCGCTACTCGCTGACAGTCTTCACCGGCCTGAGTGGTAGCAGGGAAGTCCTCCTTGGCATTCGACACCATCTACGCTGAGGGCCAGCGCCGCTATATCGAGACGTTCAGCTCCCCTATGCCCGAGGCTTTCCTCGTGGAGGTCTCGAGCGCCCTGACGTCGATGAGATCACGAGGCCTCGAGCCCCGTCATATCTATCGAGCAGAAGACCACGAACCGCAATCCCGCTCTACCGTCGGGACCGTCACGGAGATCTACGACTTCTTCCGCCTCCTCTATGCACGTGCAGGTACCGCTATATCGTACCTCTCGGGCAAGCCTATGGTGCGCTATACCGAGGAGCAGATCCTGGAGCTCCTCCTCGAGCGCTATGAGGGGAAGAAGGTCCTCCTCTTGGCCCCCGTCGTCAAGCAGCGTAAGGGGCACTACAAAGAGCTCTTCGAGCAGCTCCGTAGAAGAGCTTCCTCACCGTCCGCGTCGACGGGGGAGCTACGAGATCACCTACGGCATGAAGCTCGACCGCTACAAGCTCCATAGCGTCGAGGTACAGACCGACAAACTCACTATAGCGGAGAAGAACCGCGACCGCCTACTTGCCAGCCTCCGCCTGACCCTCAAGGAGGGCGACGGGGTGATGATGCTCCAGGAGATCGCGCACGGGCGAGGTCGCTTACTTCGCCGCCATCTGATGGACCCCGAGACGGGGCTATGTCATACAACGAGCCGCACCACACAACTCTCCTTCAACTCGCCCAACGGCAGCTGTCCGCGCTGTAAGGGTCTCGGCGAGTGCGTGTCATCGACCTCGATAGCATCGTGCCTGACCGCACGAAGAGCATCTATGCTGGGGCATTCTCCCTTAGGGAAGTATCGCCGTACGCTGGTCTTCGCCCAGATCGAGCCCTCTGCGCTAAGTATGAGGTCTCGATCAAGGATCCTATCTCCCAGCTGCCCGAAGACCTACTCACAGAGATCGTCGAGGGCAGTGAAGAGGACTTAGTCCTGCTGGACGACCGCTTCACAGAGCTGCGTGGCGACCCTCTCCTATGATGGCCTCGGGGCCTACCTCATGGCGCAGAGCGAGGGAGAGGAGAGCCCCCGAGATGCAGAGAAGTGGATGGCACAGTTCACCCGCGCAGAGGTCTGCCCCGAGTGCCATGGTGGACGCCTGAACAAGGAAGCCCTGCACTACTTCATCGGAGGGAAGAATATCGGTGAGGTCGCTTCGATGGAGCTGACGCACCTGGCCTCTTGGCTCGAGGGGCTGGAGGATAAGCTGACGGATCAGCAGCGCACCATCGCTACCGAGGTGCTCAAGGAGATCCGTACCCGTCTGTCCTTCCTCCTGGATGTGGGCCTCGGCTACCTCTCATGAACCGCATGACCGCCTCCCTCTCAGGGGGCGAGAGCCAGCGCATCCGTCTGGCGACGCAGATAGGTACTCAGCTTGTCGAGGTACTCTATATCCTCGATGAGCCGAGCATAGGCCTCCACCAGCGAGACAATGTGCGCCTCATCCATTCGCTGCAGAAGCTCCGTGATCTGGGGAATACCGTCATCGTCGTCGAGCATGACAAGGATATGATGCTCGAGGCAGACCATATCATCGATATGGGTCCGAAGGCAGGCCGCCTCGGTGGCGAGGTCGTCTTCTCAGGCTCGCCTGAGGCGATGATGCGAGCAGGTACGCTGACGGCACGCTATATCAGCGGTGTCGAGACCATCGAGATCGCCCCCGAGCGTCGCCCGATGACCGAGCGTCAGCTCCGCCTGACAGGCGCACGTGGCAATAACCTTCGTGGTATCGATGTCAGCCTCCCCACTGGGTACCATGATATGTGTCGCTGGGGTATCGGGGAGTGGTAAGAGCACGCTCATCAATGAGACCCTGCTGCCTATCCTCAGTCAGCACCTCTATTCATCGCTGAAGGATCCGCTGCCCTATGATAGCATCGAGGGGCTGGAGTACGTCGACAAGGTCGTCGCCGTAGACCAGTCGCCTATCGGCCGTACGCCCCGTAGTAATCCCGCGACTTATACGGGCGTCTTCACCGATATCCGTAACCTCTTCGTGGGGCTTCCCGAGAGTAAGATGCGTGGCTACAAGCCTGGGCGCTTCTCCTTTAATGTCTCGGGCGGACGCTGTGAGACCTGCTCGGGGAATGGCTACAAGACCATCGAGATGAACTTCCTCCCCGATGTCTTCGCTCCCTGCGAGGCTTGTCACGGACGTCGCTACAATAGAGACGCTTGAGGTACGCTTCAAGGGTAAGTCCATCGCCGACGTCCTGGACATGACGATCAATGCGGCGGTGGGTTCTTCGCCCACGTCCCCCATATCCTCAAGAAGCTTCAGGTCCTGCAGGATGTAGGTCTCGGCTATATCAAGCTCGGGCAGTCCTCGACGACCCTCTCTGGCGGAGAGAGTCAGCGTATTAAGCTGGCCTCCGAACTCGCTAAGCGCGACACGGGTAAGACCGTCTATATCCTCGACGAGCCGACTACGGGCCTGCACTTCGAGGATATCCGCGTCCTCCTCGGCATCCTCAATCGCCTCGTCGATCGTGGGAATACCGTCATCATCATCGAGCATAACCTTGATGTCCTCAAGAGTGCCGACTATATCATTGAGATCGGTCCTGAGGGTGGGAAGGACGGTGGGCAGCTGCTCTTCGCTGGTACTCCCGAGGCTTTGGCAAAGGTCAAGGACAGCCCTACGGCACCTTTCCTCGCCGACGAACTCAAGCTTGCTGGCCGTAAGAAGGCTTCACATAAATAGTATGTTGTATTGAATAAATCCTTACCCCTAACACTATAACCACCACACCCATGAAACTTGGAAACCGTTTATCCAACAAGATCTGTCCCTGACAACATGACGATCGAGGAGTGGCAGGTAGCCCTCCGCCGTGAGAACGCACGCGAGAGTGACTTCACCGTGGAGCACCTCGACAAGAACCGCATCTGGGGTGACTACCTCGTCTGTAGCAGCACCGGCCGCTACCGTGTCGCCTTCCGTGGCGTACAGAGCGATCGCAACTTCTGCTCCTGTCTGGACTTCCGTACCAATGGTCTCGGTACGTGTAAGCACCTCGAGGCGGTATCGCTCTTCCTCGAGGAGCACGTCCCAGGCTACCCCTGGGCTGGCCTGAGCTATGCCGCCGAATACTCCTCTATCTATGTCAGCTACAAGGGCGGGCGTAGCATCCGCCTCCGTGTAGGCGATGCGTACCGTGCCGAGTACGAGCGTCTGAAGGAGAAGTACTTCTCTCCCGAAGGGATCCTCCCCGAGAGCAACTATCACCTCCTCGAGCAGATCTGTGAGGAGGCACTGGCGATCTCATCCTCCTTCCGCTGCTACGAGGATGTGCAGGAGTTCGCAGAGGAGTGTGCCCAACTCAGTCAGTGGAAGACCGAGCTCAGCTCTGCCTATCCCGAGAAGGCTATCCCCTGGGATAAGAAGCAGATCAATCCTGCTTACTCCGAGGTCGAGCACCTGCTCTATGACCTCTGCTTGAATGGCTTTGGCTTCGTCGTCGGCCTCAAGCATCCCTTCTACATGCACCTCTTGGCTCGCCTCGTCGAGGAGGTCTATCAGGGAGAGGTCGAGCGCAACAAGGGCTATATCATCGTAGGGAATGAGACCGATGTCCTGCTCTGGCAGTCCGTCCTCCTGCAGTACAGCGAGTACATCCATCTGCCCGTGCAGGTGGTCTCGCAGCAGACCTTCCTCAAGCAGCCCATACAGCAGGGGGCGAAGGCAACCTTCGTCTACATCAATGATGCCGACTGCTTGAAGGAGTGGAAGAACCCCGTCTCGCTCGCCATCAAGCGCCTCGAGATCAAGCATCTCTACATGCATGTAGAGACGCTCCAGCACTTCACTCCCGTGCAGCTCTCCTCGATCCTGCAGCACATCAATCCCTTCATCATCGGGCCCTTCTACAAGTTCATCCACACGTACCGCCCGATGTTCCCCCTCCGTGAGCGTGCTGACTTCCTCCCTCCCGAGATGCAGCCCTTCACGTTCTTCGTGACGCAGGTGCTCTTGACGGCGCTCGTCCTGCCCTCGGGAGATGCTCCTTCGTCGGCTCCTCTGCCGGTAGAGGAGATGCTGACCCCTGAGACGCGTGTGACGAAGTTCCTGTCCCTGCTCGGTGAGATCCTCGACGACCCGAAGTCTACCGAGATCCTTCGTGAGCGGATCGCCCGTGGTGCAGGCTTGCGGTAGCTTGTCTAAGTAGTCTATTTAGATTACCTTTGCACTCAATTTGTTAGGGTGCTGTGGGCGGAGATCTCACCTCCTTGCCCGACCCAACAGATATTACGCCCCGCATAGTATACATTAAATAATAAAAGACGAATGGCTGTATCGATTAAGCAGACCTCCGATGTAGCAGCTGTCATCACCGTCCAGGTGAGTGCAGCAGACTACCAACCCCAAGTAGATAAGGCACTGAAGAACTATCAGAAGAATGCTTCTATCCCTGGCTTCCGTAAGGGCCACGCACCCCTCGGCCTCATCAAGAAGCAGGTAGGCACCTCGGTCAAGGTCGAGGAAATCAACCGTGCTGTCGTCAGCGCTCTCTTCGGCTATATCGACGAAGAGAAGCTCCAGATCCTCGGCAATCCCCTGCCTGTAGAGGACGCTAAGGAGTACGACTTCGCTACGGAAGAGAACTTCGAATTCTCCTACGACGTAGCCCTCGCTCCTAAGATCGAAGCTAAGCTCGAGAAGAAGGACAAGCTCACCTACTACCGCATCGTCGCTACCAAGGAAATGGAAGACGAGCAGATCAAGCGTATGCTTGAGAACGCTGGTAAGCAGATCGAAGCCGACACTGTAGAGGACAACGACGTCGTCTACGGCCGTGCCCTCGAGCTCGCTGATGGTCAGCCCAAGGAAGGCGGTATCGAAGCTGCTCAGGCGCTGATCCTCCCCCGCTTCACCAAGAGTGAAGCTGAGAAGGCTAAGCTCATCGGTGCTAAGCTCGGTGATACGATCACCTTCGAGCCCTTCGCACTCTACGACGGTCAGGTGCCTGAGATCGCTTCACTCCTCCAGATCGAGAAGGAAGCTGTCCCCGCCCTCGATGGTGTAGCCTTCTCCTACCAGATCACGAAGATCTCACGCCGCGAAGCTGCTGAGCTCAACGATGCCTTCTTCACCGAAGCCTTCGGCGAAGGTAGCGACATTCGCAGCGAAGAAGCTCTGCGTAAGAACATCCAGGAGAGCTTCGCTGAGCAGTTCGCCACCGAGAGCGACTTCAAGTTCACGCGTGACCTGCGTGCCCTCCTTCTGAAGAAGGCTGGCAAGGTAGCTACGACGAAGCTCTGCTCAAGCGCATCTTCCTCGCTCGCAACGCTGAGGCTAAGGTCGAAGATCTCGATCGTGACATGCCACAGATCCTCGATGACATCACCTTCGACCGCATCAAGGGTCAGCTCCTCGAGGCTGCAGGTGTGCAGATCTCTGATGAGGACGTCAATAAGTTCGCCCTCATCGTAGCTAAGAACCAGTTCGCTATGTACGGCATGACTTCTGTGCCCGACGAACTGCTCGAGAACTACGCTCAGAGCATGCTCAAGGACGAGCGCACGAAGGAGAACCTCATCGACCGCGTCGCTGACTCCAAGCTCGCTGCTATCGCTAAGGAAGCGATCACCGTCACTGAGAAGGAAGTATCTCCCGAAGAGTTCAACTAAGCTGATGAGCGAAGACACGAAGGCTTAAGCCTCGCTGTCCTCCCAGCAGATATATGACAGAAGCCCCGTCGCAGATCCCTGCGGCGGGGCTTTTGTATCGTATGATATGGAGAGATTGGTATTTAATAAGAAGTTTCCTACCTTTACCATCAAGATAGACATGGAGAGACACCGACACACCCACCCGATCCTCTCCGACCAACGCATTACCCTCACCGACGTACCTCCTCCCTATGGCTGAGCGATAAGTCTTAAACGCATTCCCTGAGTACCTCTTCATTCAAGAGAGTAGGCACTCCGAGTAGACCCGCATAGCCGTACCATCCTCTCTCAGACTCTCCCTTCCCGCTGCGAACACCAACCCTACACGAGTAGGGAGAGCCTTTAGCACACACCTTGATGTGTATCTCATCACCCTCCAGCAGGGGGCGGATGAGGTCCCACTCTACCCGTCGTCAGATCCCATCCGTTTCACCTTAGTTACCCAAAGACGCAAATGAAGAAGAGTTTACTCTTACTCCTATTCCTAACTCTTTCGATAGGAGTAGCATGGGCTCAAAAAGAAGCAGATCACCGTCAAGGGGATCGTCCCTCGCTAATGGAGGACAAAGAGCCCATCGTCCCGGCCTCAGTCCAGTCTGTAGACTATCCCAACATCGGTACGCTGACCGACCCGAAGGGACGCTTCACCCTTCACCTCCCCGAGGGAGCTCGCACGCTACGTGTGTCGAGCGTCGGCTATGCCAGTAAGGTCGTCACCATCACGGGCAAAAGAACTTCGCATCCTCCTGGACAACGATGAGCAGTCCATCGACAAGGTCGTCATCGTAGCCTATGGTACGCAGAAGAAGCAGAGCCTCGTCAGGGGCACAAGCCTCGATCAGTGGCAAGCAGCTTGCAGCCCGACCTATCTCTAATGCCTCGAACGCTCTGGCTGGTGCTGCCGCAGGGTGCAGGTCACGACCTCATCGGGTCAGCCTGGCTCCGAAGCTGATATCCGTATCCGTGGCTTCGGCTCGGTCAATGCTTCCTCAGCCCCTCTGTATGTCGTCGACGGTGCCGTCTATACGGGCCGTATCTCGGATATCGCTCAGCAGGATATCGCTGATATCTCCGTGCTGAAGGACGCTGCTGCTACCGCTCTCTACGGCTCCAGCTCAGGTAATGGGGTCATCCTCATCACCACGAAGCGTAATGCTGGGCAGGCTGGTCAGCCTCACTTCACCCTTCTCTACGAGCCAAGGCTTCTCTGTCCGTGGGCTTCCTGAGTACGATAAGATCGGTACCATGGACCACTACAAGGTCCGCTGGCAGCAGTGGTACAACACGCTACGCTACAATGAGCGCAATAAGAATAAGACTGATGAAGAGCTCGGTACGATTGCAGCCCTCCAGACTTATCAGGCGCTGAAGTACAATCCCTATAGTGGTATCGACTCCTACTATCGTAAGGACGCCAATGGGGTCTATCACCTCTCTAAAGGGTGGCCCTGCCAAAGGGTGCTTATCCTAGTATCCTCCTTCCTACCGGTGAGCTGAATCCCGAGATCAATGGCCTCCTCTATGGCGATGACCTTGACTGGTATAATGCCTTCTACCGCACGGGCCATCGTGGTGAGTACACGCTCAGCGGAGGTCTCCCGTACCGATAAACTCCAGTCATACCTCTCGCTGAACTACCTCAACGAGCGTGGCTTCATGATCGAGTCAGGCTACAAGCGCTACAACCTCCGTGCTAACCTCTCGTATGATATCCGCCCCTGGCTGACGCTCGGTACGAACATTGGGCTGACGCACACGCTCCGAAGGTCCTCGCTCGCTCGGCGGTGCTTCTGCCAATGGTGCACACTTCTCCCAGACTGTCGCTCCTATCTATCCTATCCATGTCCACGACCCGCTGACGGGAGCATACGTCCTCGATGACCGTGGGAATAAGATCTACGACCACAGCGGCACCCGTCCCTATCGCAGAACTACAATACGATTGAGCTGGCTTACCTCGACCACAATGAGTCGCTGCGTGATGCCTTGATGGGCCGTGCACACCTCGATATAGCCTATTGATGGGCTTAGCTCTCACTCAGGTAGCTTACGACCAAAGCGAATAGCCGCTCTAAGGTCCGCTACAACAACAAGACGGGGGATAATCCTCAGGGTGTGCTCAATGTGGATGTGGGTCGTGGCACGACTCTGACCTTCACACAGCTCGCTAACTACACGAAGAAGCTGGGTAAGGATCATGAGTTCGAAGGGCTCATCGCCCATGAGAGCTATGATCTTGAGAGCTTCGGTATGTCGGGCTCGAAGGAGTTCCTGAAGTTCATCGTCATCGATGAGCTCTCCAACTATACCAAGGTACGCTCGGTCGACTCCAGCACCGATGTCTATCGCAAGGAAAGTTACTTCGGTCGCTTCAACTACAACTACAGCGACCGCTACACCTCTCGCTGGCCTACCGCCGAGATGGCTCCAGCCGCTTCCCATAAGAACAGCCGCTGGGGGAACTTCTGGGCCGTGGGTGCTGGGTGGAATATCAACTCCGAGAAGTTCATGAAGAACGTCTCTTGGGTCAACCGCCTCAAGCTCCGTGGCTCCTATGGACAGACGGGGAATGATGGGCTATCTGGCTACCATCCCTATCAGACTCACCTACGGCTCCAGCAATAACCTCGATGAACCTGGCTGCGTGTAGCACATGTCGGGAATACCGACCTGACGTGGGAAACTCAGATTACCTCTGACGTAGCTCTTGAATTCGGCCTCTTTGACCGAATCGATGGTACGATCGAAGTCTTCAATAAGGAGTCGAAGGACTGCTCTTCCAGTATGAGCTCGCTGCCTCGACGGGTGTCGCCAGCATCGACCGTAATATTGGCGAGGTCCGCAACTATGGTCTCGAGCTCGAGCTCGGCGCTAAGATCCCTGCGTATCGGTGACTTCTCCTGGAGCCTGCGCGCTAACGCTACGTGGCTGAAGAATAAGATCGTCAAGCTCCTGACCTCAATCGTGAGGATGGTATCATCGTCGGACGAAGATAGCATTTGGAAGGTCGTAGTCTCCATGACTACTACCCTCTACGAATACCCTCGGGTGAACCCTAGCTGATGGTAAGGCTATGTACCGTCTCGACCGGGAGAAGTATCCCGATGAGCCTGGTCTCGAAGCTACGGGTGAGCGCGCTACCTACACGAAGAATGGGGAAAAGGCTCGCAAGCACTATGCGGGCTCATCTATCCCTGATGTCTATGGTGGCTTCTCCACGAACTTCCGCTACAAGGATATTGGCCTCAACTTCGTCTTTGCCTATCAGATCGGTGGTAAGTCCTACGATGGTCTTTATCAGAGCATGATGTCACGTGACCTTACTACGGGACAGCTATGCACTGACCTCTATCGTGCTTGGCAAGCCTGGCAGGTCACTGACGTCCCTCGCCCTGATGCAGACCCACAGAACTTCTCGACGATGACCTCTGACCGCTGGCTCATCTCTTCGACTGCCCTTGCACTGAAGAGTATCTCGATGAGCTACGATCTCCCCAAGCGCTTCGCTAAGAAGCTCGGGGTCGATAGTGTTGGCCTCACCTTCGCTGCTGAGAACCTCTTTATCCTCTCCAAGAGAAAAGGGCTCAACCCCTTCAGCGGCTACACAGGAGTCCATAACTCTGTCGGCTATGCTGCTGCCCGCACCTTCACTACGACTCTCAATGTCACCTTCTAATCTTTGCCTACGATCATGAAGAGATTGCATACATACCTCTATAGCTGCTGGTGTGACCTTGCTCACGCTCCCAGCATGCAAGAAGGACTTCCTCGAGCGTCCTCCACCACCTCACTGGGGGACAAGCAAGCTGAAAGGGACCCAGAAGGGCTCTTAGGGATCGTCAATGGGCTACATAGTGTGATGTACGCCTATAACTTTGGTCAGGGCTTCGGGGCTGGAGCACCTTCGCTCAACCTGCGCCTTGACCTGATGAGCGACGATGTCATCAATTCGCAGCCTGCTTCCCTAAGAGAGTACACCTATCTGGGACGATAATAGCGTGGGGATGACGTGATCAACTTCCGGGCTTGGGACTCCTACCATACCCTCATCCAGCACACGAATATCGCTATCCAGGCTTCAAGAAAACCCCTGACAGAGAGAGCGAAGGATAAGAAGATCCGCTACTCCGCAGGGGAAGCCTATGCCTTCCGCGCCTATGCTTATCATCCAGCTTGTCCAGCTCTAGCAAGCGCGCCACAATGCCTCGACGGCAGCCAGCGATCCTGCGGTCGTCATGCGTACTGATGAAGCGACTAACGCTCAGCTCTACGAAAAGGCTCGCCGTGGTACGGTCGCTGAAGCCTATGCGCTCATCGAGTCGGACCTGAAGATGGCTATGGAGACGCTCAGGATCTGATCAGAATGATCATTAGGAGCCACCTACGCTACCGATGGTCTGTGGTGTCGCTGCGCTGTGTGGCTCTCTATAAGTCCAAACTGGGCTGCAGCGGAGACCCATGCTAAGAGGACATCGAAACGCTAACTCTAAGCTCCAGGTGGGTGAAGAGCCCTCGATGGCTTCAACGATTACACCGCCAACGAGTGGATGGGGGCTACCGCTATGCTGAGACGCAGAACCAAGGCTATGGCACCTTCCTCGCCCAGTGCACTGGATGCAATTTTCGATAACGGCTGGCAGGACTCACTTCCGCTTCGCTGTGAACCGAAAATATCTTACACCAGCTGGGACCCAATGACGTACGTACGTCGCAAGTGGTGGTACTGCTGGTGACCTGGACCAGAACATCCCAGAGAATGTTGATCGGCTACCTCTCCTCTGATTGGTGGAGTGCCAGGCTTTGAGATCACGCAGTGCATGAAGTATCGTGTACAGAATCATGCCTGCTAGTAAGGGCGACGTCCTCGTCATGCGACTCGGCGAGATGTGCTACATCCAGTGCGTGAGGCCGAGGGCTCGCCAGGGTAAGAGTACGGCAGCTCAGACGACGCTTCCACACGGTAGTGAAGATGCTGCGATGCTGACTCCTGTACAGCCCACAGACGGGGGATGCCCTGATCGTAGAAGATCTTTTCTGCACAAGCGCCTGGATCTCACTCCAGTACGCTTTCTGTGAGCATGAAGCGCCTGGAGCATCGTGCCAATCGCCTTGCAGCGAAGAACCTCCAGATCATTAAGGACTTCGCCGTCATAGTGGTGGTGGTGAGACGAAGCACCGGGAGGCTATCGCGAAGAACCAAAATGCGTCCTTCGAGACAATGCCTAAGACGCCCGACGATAAGAACTGGCAGTTCAAGATCCCTTACTCAGAGATCAAGGTCAATTCTCTGTCGGCGAAGCAATGCATGGT
>BNJV01003085.1_pt1 | contig 69733 bp, 140 predicted proteins | sample 8540591 | NCBI WGS metagenome assembly BNJV01 (sample SAMD00202457, study PRJDB9452) | human saliva metagenome | host: Homo sapiens
CAATGCAATATGTATACAGTAAAAGAATAAAAAGGTCCTTTTTCCGGAATACAAGCAAAACGAGCACCTTTTTCTCAAACTTAGAACTCTTACTGTTCGGCCCTCGACTGAGATTATATTTTCAGTGCTACCTAAAGCTATCGACGTCCAAAGATGGAAAAATCCAATTCACTCGTGTTTGGTATTTTTCCTTGATTCTACATATTTCCTTCTTTAATTCTACGAGTTCCGAACTCTGATAGTTATAGAAAGGTCTTCTGGAATACCCCGCTTCCAGCCTCTCCACTGCATCATACCGTGAAGAACAGAGGGAAAATCATATTTCAACGCGGCAAAAGAAATTACCTCATCAGCAATCTTTTGCAACTTCATGCCTCCCTGAATATCGCTTTCCTCGAACCTTCTTTAAAATCTTCTTGTATAAATCCGGGGAACAGATTATAGAAGGATCCGATAATACCGTCTGCACCGCGCAAAGTCCCGGAAAAAGCCATCTCATCACATCCGGAATAAATCATAAAATCTTTTTCCAAGCTTTTCCTTTAAATATCCCATTTCATCATGGGATCTGGCCGTATATTTTCAACCCTTGCAACATGGGGAAGATCTGTTAATCTTTGAGATCAGGTCCATATCCATTAAGCCTGCCAACTGAATGTTATACACCACCATAGGAAGAGGTTGCCTCTGCAATATCTTTATAATAACGATAAATATCTTCCTTTACTGAAACTTCCAATAAAAAGGAGGTACGGAGGAAATAGCATCCTCCCTGCTTCTCACAGGCATATTTGAGCCAACTCTGATGGATTTCTTAGTTCCAATATCTCCAACATGCACTATATGACCGGAACTCTTCCATTCACTTAATCACAGTCTTTCACCACCTGCATTTCGTTCTTCCGCATTTCATGGTAAAGCATGCACCCCGTACTTCCGGTAAGATAAAAATCCGTCTGCTCCATGATCTATCATGAAAATCAACCATACGCTCCGTGCAAGCAAAAGATCCAGATTTTCCTCTTGATCACTGAGCATGCAGGAATAACACCCTTAATATCCGTCATTGCAAACTTACTCATACCTTCCTTTATTTCTCTTCTTTATTCTTTATCTTTATACTTTTCTTTATTGCTTTTTCTTTATTGCTTTTCTTTATTGCTTTCCTCTACTTCTGATTCTCTGATTATATCTGATTTTATTCCCATCTTTTTCTCTATACTCCACCCAGCTTGTGGCAACAAACCATATGCTGCTTCCGTCTTTCACAATTTATACAGTCGGTTTAGGCACCTCTGTCTTACATCTTTCCATACACTCCGAACATCTTGGGTGAAAAGTACAGCCGGAAGGAGGATTAACGGAGCTGGGGACATCTCCCCTGAAGGGAGTTCTCTTTCTTCTTTTATGGATATCTGCAATAGGAATGGCGCTTAGCAAAAGCCTTGTATAGGGATGCAGGTATTTTCAAACAACTCCTCCGTATCCGCCATCTCTAGCGATTCGGCCTAAATACATTACTACGATACGGTCACTGATATATTCCACCACCGATCAAAATCGTGGGTAATGAACATATAGGTCAGCCCCGCTCCAACTGTAGCTTTCTTTAATAATTGCAGGACCTGAGCCTGAATGGACACATCGAGGGCGGATACTGCCTCATCACAAACAATAAACTCCGGAGAAACGGACAGAGCTCTAGCAATTCCGATTCGCTGTCTTTGCCTCCCTGAAAACTCGATTAGGATACCTGTCCATATACTCCGGTAGCAGATTGACAGCTGCAAAAAGCTCCACTATCTTCTTTTCTTTTCTTCTTGCTTTTTCCCCAAAGCGTAATGAGCGGCTCTTGCATGGATCAAAGATGGTAAAAGGAAGGGTTCAGAGAGGAGTAGGGATCTTGGAAAGACAATCTGCATCTTAGATCTTGCCTCATCGAGTCTCTTTTTCCCCATTCCGATGCAGTTCCTTTCTCTCCGTCTTCAAAGGTATATCGAATACTGCCTGCTGTCGGCTTTAATCAGTTGTAAGATGCTTTTCCCCTAAAGTGGTCTTTTCCGCATCCACTTTCTCCCGTACTACCCTGAGGATTTCTCCTTTATAAATATCCAGACTGACATCATCCACTGCTTTCACATGTCCTACTGTTTCGTCTGAAAACCCCTTTTTACGGGATAGTATGTTTTAACCCATTTAACTTTTAATGAGAATATCTTTTGATCTGCCATCTACTCTCCCACCTTTCCCGTTAAACTGGAAAGCATCTGCAGTAATGTCCCGGCTCCAGCTGAACCTCCGGTGGCATTTCCTCCTTACACTGTTCCGTAGCGAATTCGCATCTTGGTGCAAACTGACAGCCTTTCGGGTCGATGTATAGGGATCCGGTGTAGAGCCTTTAATCGGCTGTAAATCCTGTTTTCCCCCTTCCCAAGACCGGAATAGACTGGATAAGTGCTTTGGTATACGGATGGCCGAGCGAGTTAATACCGCTTTCCGCATCTCCACTCTCTACAATATTTCCCCATATACATCACTGCTACATTATCGGCAAGTTCCGCCACTACTCCCATGTCATGGGTAATTAGCAATATCGCTGCATCTTTTTCATTTTTTCAGTTTCAACATCAGTTCGAAAAATCTGAGCCTGAATGGTCACATCTAAGGCGGTAGTCGGCTCATCCACAATCAGCACCTTTGGCTGGCAACTCATCAGCCATAGCAATCATGGCTCTTTGACACATTCCACCGGAAAAATCTGGTAAGGGATATTCATCTACTCGCTTTTTCCGGAAGCGGAATTCCCATGTCCTTTAATAAACGATATGGATCTGCTCTTTAGCCTCAATGTTTTATTCTTTTCCTGCCATCTGTGATATAGAGAGGATTCATTAATTTGGTAACCCACGGTAAAAACACAGGGTTCAAAGCCGTCATCGGATCCTGGAAAGATCATGGAAATGCCGCTTCCCCGAATTTCTCGCATTTCTTTTTGCCTTTTTACGTTTCAATTGATCGATTCTGATATCCTTCCCTTCATTGTAAAAATGAATTTCTCCCTTTTCTATTCTGGAAAGATCCGGTAGAACCCATAATGGCATTGCCGTTACGGACTTTTCGCATCACTTTCTCCCACTATGCACATAATCTTTCCTTTTTCCAGTTAAAGGACACCCCCTAAAGTACCTTGTTGCATCTTTCGTTATTATAAAAATTAACCTCTAAATCTTGGACCTTTTCATACAAAGTATTTTCACTCATAAATTTCTCACGCTCCTTGTTTGCTGAGATTCTTTCACTATCCTTACACCGATAGTATGGAATAGTTTATCCTATCTGTGTCGGATCTGTCGCATCTCGTAAATCAGTCACCGATAAAGTTAATTCAATAACAAACAGCGTTACGATCAATACCTGTCGGGAGCCATACCCACCAGAGATTCTCAAATCATCAAAGTCTTGAGCAGCATTGAGAATATTTCTCCCAAGTAGCTACCTCTCTAAAGGTACTCCCAGACCCAAGAAGCTTAGGAAGCTTCCTGAAGGATAAACATTGCAGTGGAAAGCGTTATATTTACAAATATAGGTCCTATCGCATTCGGGAAGCATATGCACAAATGCAATTCTCATACTTCCAACACCAAAAGGCTTTTAAAGCCTGTACAGACTCTTCTTCTCTAGAGAAAGCTATCTGAGATCTTGCCATACGAGTACATGGAGTGCCAACCCGTAATGGAAAAGATGAAAAATCAGTTCCATAAAGCTTTGTCCTGTAATCGTCACCAATATCAGATACCAAAATAATCTGGGAAAGACATCAATATCTCCGAAATTTTCATAATAATGCCATCAAACATCCGCCCTTATAGCCTGCAACCGTCCTAGAAAACACTCTAAAACAGTTGCAATGCTAGGCACTGCCCGAGTCCCCACTCTCTGGAATACGTCCTCCATAGAAAATTCTTGCCCAAATATCTCTTCCTACCTTATCCGTACCCATAATATGGGCGCAGTGGGTGGGCTTAAATATTTCGAAGATCTACTTTTGTGGAGACTATAAGGTGTAAAATAGCGGTGCAAACACGCACAGGAAAAATAATCAGAAAAGAAATATAATAAAAAGCCAAAGATCGACAATTTGTTGGCAAAACAGCTTTTCTCAGGCACGATTCTTAGATCGCCTTTTTGACTCGTCCGGAATTTTCTCTTGCTAAGATTCGGTCCATCTTTCTATCCAGTGAACTTTTCATCCCGAGCCTCCTAACTCGTTTGATTCTGGGATCCAACATGGCGGTAATAATATCCACGATAATACTCGCCACTAAGCACCATCAGCACACTGAAGAAACCGATAATCATAACCAAATGGCGTATTCTGTGACCGAACCGCCGACACAGCCACCGATTCCCGGCCACTGAAATACCTCTTTCTACCACTGCTGCCTCCGATAAGCATGGGAAGTCGAAATCCGACCAATACAACCACCGAGTCATGGCCGCTCTAAGCCCGTACAGAAGCATTGACCCTCCACTCAGAAGCCCCTTACTTCTGGCTGTTTTCATAGTCATGTCCCCATAGAATCCAGCATACTGGATCTTCCATAACGCTTACTCCTGCAGTCAAAGAAAACCTAGAACCGTAGCCGGCATAATAAGATTCGGCAGTCTTTGCCAGAAACTTTGTCCGGCATAGGCCGCATCGCCCTCCCACCGGAAGGATGCCCCATATGCAAGGCAAAGGCATCAATAAAAATAAGTCCCAATAGAACTGCGAGAGAACCACCCAATCATACCGAAAAACACTCAAAATCTGATCCAGCAATGTTCCTAGAGCACAGATTACTCCCAGAAGAATTCCGAAACACAGAGGATAACACTAAAGATGTGAAAGTTAAGCTCAATCGTTGCCGGAAGATGATTTTTTTCATCAAAGTAATGACAGATACACCACTTTGAAGACTATATCCGAAATCTCCATGTAACATCCCGGCCAGCCACTCAAGTATACGCAAGAAAAGGATCATTTAGCCCCTAGGGCCTCCTCATGGCATTCAGTTGCTCCGAGACATGGTAGATAAGGCATCCGGAGGAATCAAAAATCGATAGCATCTCCAGCATAAGTCCATCCCCAAATAAATCAGAAAGCTTATAACTAACATCATCGGTATAAGCGTATGAACTTTTACGTATTATGTAATTTCCCCATGAAAATCTCCTACCTGATAAATACGCTGCAAAATATGGCGGACCGTTGTTTCGATCCGCCATGTGCTATCCTCAGTCAGATTGACATATATATTAGCCTCATGAGGGAACTGGATTAATATAGAAACATCTGGTATATCTGATATTTTGCTGATGTCACTCATACTGTCCATAGCCTCAATTGCCTTTGCATCTTCGGTTGACTTACTCCAAGCATAATCAATCTTTCCCTGCTCCCGGCATTCTTTACAAGGTTACCGTCATTTTCTCCACTGGCAAACATGTAAACAGTATCGATGTTTCCGCTTCCTTTTTATAGTATCCATCCCATCTCTTTAAAGTAGCGTAGTTGTTGAGAACAACCTCATCTACCTTGTATGGTCCGGAACCAATGGGTTTCTGCCAGAACTGATCCTGGTGCAAGGTTTCCGGATTAGCATTCTCCAAACAATGCTTGGGAAGAATCGGCCACTGAGAGAATACTGCTAAAAGCATTGGCGGATACAGTATCAAAAGTTCACGGTAATCTTTGTTGCCATCTACTACAACACCCTCTAAACTGTCTGTCTTTTCCTTCCACAAAAGTCTGTGAGATCGCTGAATAGCCTTCACAACATCTGAAGCTACTGCATTGGTACCGGGGAGTCTTTAACATAAGTTCCAGTGAACTTTAACATCCTCAACTGTAAGTGCCTCACCATCATGCCACTTCAGTCCATCCTCTTAAAACGAATTCAATGGTCTTGTTATCTTCCGATACAGTATAAGACTCCGCTAGCATTCCATCAGTAGGTGTTAAGAATCGTCGCATTGATTAACTTATCAAAAAGCAAGCTCTGTGTTAATCATATATCCCGGATTAACCATGGGGTACCAGAAAAATTCTTCCGGTCCGCCGTTGGTGTATAAGGTCTTATCTCTCTATCAATCTTCCAGTCCAGAAATATTTTTCGTAGGAGAACTGAGTCATTTCCGAACTTTTGGTTCCTGCTGTATCCAACTTATTGCTGGTATAAATGAAAGCAAACCTGATGATACAAAGGCATAGCCAATACCTTTTTCTGCAATAAATTCTAGTATCTTTAACAGAACGCTTTCTTCTGTGCTTCTGTATCCATTGTTGCATTGGACTCTGCAATTACTCATCCAAACCCTCCTGCTTTAGAACAGTGGAGTTGTTGGAAAGCGGTAGAAAGCAAAACGATTATAGAACCTCGCTTTCAGCAAGAGCCGCCACAGCTGCGCATACGCCAAATCCCACTTTACAACGGATGGTCCCTTCTCCTTGTCTGTAGCGGAACCCAAAGCTGAGACGCTGAGCTCCCTCAAGCTTTCTAAACTTTGACTTTTCACTCCGACCTCCTGCCAATACTGTCGATAATCGTCATCAGATCCACTGTCTGCTGATCATCACTAATAGTACACCACATCTCAAAGTATAATCTGCAGCCATTTGCCTCCTTTCAGCAATTCCTTAGCCTTTTCCGGGTCATACTTATACTCGGGAATATCTGCATTTCAACCAACTCCGGGGGCGGTAAAGCTCTTGCCACCTCTGCCTTACCTTCGAAAAATACTGTCCACAATGGTGTCCATGTCAATAGCATAAGCCAAAGCCTGCCTCACTCTTACATCTGCCAGAGGTGTACCCAAAGTCTTTCGGAACTTTCTGCCTCTGCCTTTTTCTGGAAGGCTGAGCCGATTCAGTACTTTGGCGCTTTTAGCGGAATCATTCCTCCCGCTCCGCAAACCGAATAATGCGCCTGCTCGCAAAGCGATGCTGCCAATAGTAGACTCACTAAACTTTTCTTTCTCACAACTAACCTCCCTTTCTTCTTGAACTTTGTAGTACACAAATATGTGGTTTGTCACTTTCTTTCTGCTTCTTGTATCTCAATATAGGACAAATACGAAACTTTTGTCAATGATCTTTTCTATAAATCATATGCGATATTTCAATATTTATACTATTGTACTTTTAATAACTAAGGCAAGATGTACTAGAATTGACATTTATCTGCATTTGCGGGCTATTGTGTGTGTGTGTCATACTCATGTCAAGCTTTTGCTAGTACAAAGTTTTTGTGTCAACAGGAGAGCTGCTTGATGGCTTGAAGCCAACGAGATGAAAAACCTAAAAATCACGAACTGTATTTGCAAGTTTATGATGAAATCAAAAATATATAGAAGAGAAATCACTTTGGTTCCGGCGACAAGCTCCCTTCCGAAATGAAGATGTGTGAGATGCTCGGGGTCAGTCGTAAACGTTTCTCGAGGAAGCCATTAAATCTCTCGGAGATCACGGGTATCGCTTTCTCCACTCCCGGCGCGGGCATTGATCATTCAGGAAATTTAATATTAACTTTTTCCCTTCGAGAAGTCTGATCTACAGCGTTCGTGATGAGCAACTGTTTAAGGAGATCGATGCACTGCGAAGGTGTTGTAGAACTCGGTTTCGCAGCAGAAGCCTTCGACAGTATGAGTCCGAAAGCCTTGATTACATCTTTGCCGAAGAAGTCGAAAATATGGAAGATTTATCTTTAGCGAGATTAAAAAATCTCATTCCATTGCGTTTTTCGGTATCAAAATTTCGCAAAGGTCGGATGCCGCATTTCCACAAGATTCTTTTCAATCCGTAGACATATGCTGAAAATCATCATTGAATTCTTCTGGGCACAAGATAAGTATTATCAAATTAAAACTTCCCATCAAATATTGCACTCACCGTAGAAAGCTTGTGACTCTTCAGGCTCTTGAGGGAGCATAATTACAATATTACGAGGCCATGCAATTTCATTTTAATGCAGAATACGAAACAAGACCATCACATAAAAGATAAAGGGTATATTTTTCTTATATACTTATCCTAATGTTAAGAGTACATTTTTCGATCGATAGGAAGCTCATGAGTATTACGACTAAAGGACAATTGACATCCTTGTGGTTTGGTGCAGGTTTGGCCGTATTCGGGTCGCCGTAAGCTGTTCCAAGAAAGGGAGTGCTTCTTTTTCTTCCGCAAAAGCTTTGCTCCGGATCCAGCTTTTATCCTCTAATGGATACTTTGCATTGTTTATGTACAGCCGGCTCGAAAGATAAGCCATTATTTTATCAGGATATCCGAGATTGTAGCCATAGATGAACGATCCCATACATGGGAAAAGATACTACATTGACCATATAGCGGATTGTTAAAACAGTCTTTCTTCGATACCGGGATTGAGTCACTAAAGCTTCCTGAAAAGAAAAGATAGCCTGTTTTCGGACATACACTACAGAGATCTTGTATTGGAAAAACTGGGATTCCATCAGAGAAAAAGTTTCTACAGAACAATTGCATGAGAATATTACACTTTTGGAGCACAGCGACCTCTGCCATCTCTGTCTGAAAACCATAGCGTCATATCTTAGTTTTTACACTATACAATAAAGTACATTATCTATCAGGCAAGGCAGTAATTCTTGCTGGAGGCGGAATGGTGGGCTCTACCTGCATAATCTGAACACGGCAGATGTTTGCAGGAGTGTCCAGGCCATCGCACTAAAAGCCAGTGCAAAGCTCATTAACCTGGAATTCAATCAATTCATCCCCGGATTTATTTCTCCCATTCATAAAATTGTCTTCCCGAGAGGGACAGTTTGCGTTATTGTACAGGGCTTCTTGATGAAGAAAATAAGGATGTACCTAAAGAGCTTCTTCCCGATGCAATGCGCTAGAAGAATGTCTGATTTTACGGGAAACCCATGGTCCCTTTACCCTTTTCCGTAATTTCGTTATTTCGACATCGCTTTGATGCAATCTATTTTACGTCGCATTAAGGCAAATGAGGGAAAGATTGACGAATCCTTGGGCTGTCTTTATCCGTTATAGCCTGATATTCTCTTCAGGACGAAAGAGGGCATGTACAGGATTATTTAGAATGGCTTCGAAAAGAACATCATATCGAGATAGAAAAAGCGAAATTCGATTGCCCCCTTTTTCATGCGTGCTAATGGCGGCGTAGAGGTTGACCCACTGCGCAACGGCTGCAGCCGGACTTTTGCAAGCAGGGAGTGCGCTGGGTATTCATGGTGCCGACCGTTTGGGAGGCATGGCCTGTAGCTGTTTGGTTTTCGGTACCCTTTGGTGGCAAAAACCGCCTGTCGTTACTGTGAAGAGCAAAAACTTCCGACCACTTTCCACGAAAGAGATTGAAACAGCATTCTATCTATTCCATTCCTGCTGTATGACTCTATGATAATAAAGGTCTTCCCTCCAAGACTCTACTCTTACCCGCAGGATATCTGTCAACGCGTAAAAAAGAACTGATGTGGCAGCACGGAAATATTATCCGTACAGAGGAGGGCTTAAAAAGCCTTTGAGGAAATCAATTCTTTAAGTTTGCTCCTTAATGACAAGACGGAACTTAAAGGATTTCCAAAAACACAATAGAATTGAAAGCCCATAGCAGAGCACAGCAATTTGTTGATTTAAGTCGAGCGCTACTCCTTAGCATGCTTGCGCAGAAAAGAGAGTCGAGGTGCCCAATACCGGGAAGACTATCCGAAAGTGATAAAGCATTCTCTGAGAAGCGCATCGTACTTGAAGTATCCAAGAACGAAAATACCGTGTTTCAGAAGAAGCCATCCCCAAGAGGGAATAATATATGTGAGCAACCGTCTCGAAAAGATCAGAAAAGTGAGGCTGACTCTATGATTTTTAGATACATTGGAAAAACTTGTCCCTATATACTTGCTCTGCATCCTGGTCTAGAGCAATTGAAGAAGCTTTTAGGCAGTACACTCCCTCTTATTATCCTTTGGGAAGCAGGAACTTGATGGAGAAAAATGCCTTTCTCATTCTCAAAGCATATGAAACAGCTCCCTAAAGGGTGCCCCTTTGAAGCCCAATCAATACTTGGATATTATGTATATGCTGAGCAAGGCGAGGAAATCGTCTATGTTAAACCACGAAAGCGAATACGCCATATTGTAAAAGAATATAACGAACAAGATGACGCTTTACTCTGCTTCTCTTGATGAGGACTGCACCCCGTCCTCCTGACTGCCGGACAATTTCTAATTCTTCTTCCGGACGATGCGCTGCCCGGAGAGAGAGAGGGGCAAAACAAGGGTATAATCGGAAAACTGAGATGCATGAGAAGTAATCCCTCAAACGGATGTTTTTGCTCAAGACTATAGGTTTGATACCCAGCCGCGCGCTCCAAAGGCGCCGGCTCTCTCATTTTGAGATATGATAAATTCTCCTTGCAAATTTAGAATGATGAATCCATTATTAAAAACATCCTTTTTGTAATAATTATATAGCTATAGAAATGCATTTTCCGTTGTTGACACTACGGCATATGCATTTTTAGGAGCACATTCTGAGTATTTTTACAGGATGGTTTAATCCTCTGGATAATCACTGATGCGGAAAGAAAGCTATCAGCTTTTGTGTTAGGAATCATTCTTGGCACATCATCGATTCTGTCCGAGGAGCCCTGCCAGTGCCTCTTCTATACAGCATTGCGGAAAAGTGCAAAGGCAAACCAACTAAAGCCCTACGAATATTTTGTATACTTACTAAAGGAACTCCTCAAACATCCAAGAGAAAAATGTCCCCTGAAGAGGAGCTGAAAAACTGATGTCTTGGTCGGAGGGCAATACCTGGAGTAGTTGTGAAGAATAAAATACAGGTAAAGAAAAATCCACCAGCCCCTAAGAGCTGGCAGATTTTCTTTTGAACGGACAGGTTATTTTACCATTTACGTTAAATCTTAAATGTACAACCAGTGTCCTGTTCCATCTATCTGCAAAAATACATATATATTTTTGTAGTTAACTTTAATCCACGACAATCCTTTAATGCCTTTTTGGAAAAATCCATCTACTTCTAAAAGCTTGGTGTTCGTGTACTTTGCAAAATTCCTTTGGGCTATCTACACTAAAAATACATTTGTGCATTTGTATTTCCCGTTTTTTTCACATATTTGTTGGCAAGTTTTAACCCTTTAGAATTTGTAGCATCAAAAACTAATTCTCCATTAGGAATTTGAGCTTTCATCTTTTTAATCATCTCTATAATTTTAGACTCATCAAAATACTGATAAACACCCGAAACAGAAATCAGTGTTGGAAGTGTTGTATCTATTTCTTTAATCCAATCAAGCCTGAACATATCACCTGAAATAAAATTTTTCGTTATTGCCATTTCCAAGCACTCTTTTTCTAATTTCGATAACACTCGACAAATCTACTTGATAAAAGTTGGCAGTTTTATTTCCTATACGATGATAAGCAGTTTCTAAGCCTGCACCTAAAAACACTACATTTCCATCAGGATTATCTTTAAGAAAACTTATTATCTTTTTCATCTATTGTCTGTTGTCTACAAACACTCGCCATATAAAAAAATATTCGTTGCTGTTTTTGTCTATGCTGTCTGTCGGTATATGTGACTCTAAGGATAAAGCCTTTTCATCATAGAAAAATTCAGGGAACTTTTTTGTTGCATATATTCTTCCTACAAGCGGGATATACAGGGTATCTTCCACACCATTTAGTATGCTTTTCAACACTCATCATTTCACTCCTTTCTTCATCTTAATTGCCTGCAAATCAAAGCTCCTCCTATAGTATTCCTTTTTCATTTTCCTCATTTGCTTCTATTTTTTCCTCTGCAATTTCAGTGTACTCTTTCAGCTTTTTCTGCAGTAAATTTTTATCTATCAGTTTTAAGGTGTATTCCGATACCATTGTTGGTGAAAGACTTCTGCTAAGTGCAAATTCTACAACCTCATCATCTTTTTGATGCACAAAGAATAACTCCAACACTTGGATTTTCCGTTTGTTTCTTAACTTCTCTATCTAATACTTCCAAATAGAGATTCATCTTTCCTATATATTCAGGCTTAAATTCTCCAATTTTGAGTTCAAATGCAACTAAGCATGACAGTCCTCTATGATAAAATAACAGGTCGATGTAATAGTCATGATTTCCAACCTGTACTCTATATTCATTTCCTATAAAGGAAAAATCTTTTCCAATTTCTAAAAACAAAGTTCTTCAAGTTCTCAAGTATTGATTTTTGAAAATCTCTTTCGTTACCACCCTTTGGTGCATCAAGGAACTCTAAAACATATTTGTCTAAAAAAACAAATTATGTGTTTCTTGTTTTTGCTTTCTGAATTGCCGGCAACATATTGCCATTTGAAAGCATAAAGCGTTCATAGTAACCACTATCCATCTGTCTTTCCAACTCACGCTTTGAATATCTTTCTTTTACTGCCAATTCAATATAAAATCTTCTCTCTTCTTGGCTTTTAGAAGCTGACATTATTTTCAAGTGATTAGTCCAACTCAATTGTGTCACCAGTGGTGAGCACTTTTTCATCATCTTATGATCTTGCTTGTTCCAATCTTCTAAAAAGCTTATATCCCTCATCAGTCCAGTTAGCAGAAGTTGATTAGGATTCATAATCCAGTTCCTTATTCTGTTTACTATCAGCTCGCACATCCGCCATCAAAGGAACGACTCACCGAATTTCCAAACTGTTTATATGCCTGCGTGTCTGATACAACAATCTTGAAGTCATCGGAAAAGCCCTGCAATCAGACACATTCCCTTGAGTCAGTCTTCTGGGGTTCTTGCCCTTCTGCTCGATCAATATCTCTGAACCATCTTTATAATACCTGCACTAATGTGCGAGAGATTCCATTCTGTTCGCGATTCCATCAACCAAATCCATTGCCTACCGCTTTATGTTTTGTCTGCATAGTTTTGTAGATATAACCATAGTTTATCTGAAAGAGTATACTTATCATCCGCTGACTTCTCTAAAAATATCCTTCATTAACGGTTTGGGATTCTTAGGGTTAATATCAAAACTAAACGGCAACGACTCTCCATATCTTTCTTTATCAAAGCCAACAATTAAAAATACGTTCCCTATGCTGTGGAACATAATTTTTGTCCGTCTAAAATGGCCGTATACATATCGTACTTAAAGCTCATTTAATGATTCCATGATAATCTTAAATGTTCTGCCTTCTATCGTGGCTTTTCAGATTTTTTACATTTTCAAGTAAAAACGCCTTAGGTCTTTCGCTTTCAGAATTCTGCAAACATCAAAAATAAAGTACCTTGTGTTTTATCTTGAAATCCTGTTTCTCTACCAGGCTATTCTTTTTGAAACTCCTGCGCTCTCAAAAGCCAGTCTCATTCCTCCAATTCCGGCAAAAAGATCTATGAAAGTAAATGAAGCATTTTTCCTGATTTAATATTGGTTTTTGACGATTAATAAACTGAATTACCGCAGTAGAAATTGAATCCTGCATGCTTGCATTATTTTCAACAGAATACTCTGACAAAGCTTCATAAACAGCATTGTCAAGACGGATATGAATTTGTTTTCGACATCCCCCAACTAGGTACAATTTTATACCAATAGATTCCCTAATTATACATGTTTTATGTCATTCGTTCAATATGGAGTGGGGCGAGAACACATACCTTTAGTGATGCATTTCTATGGCAAAGAGACCTTGTCGCTCCGAACATACTGATTTTGCTACATTCAATGTGACGTCCTGACTGATCATAATAGTCACAGCTCAGCATTAACAATGCAACACCTTCAGCATCTCCAGAATCTTACGTGTCTTAGAATAGCCTGATACAATTTCCAGACTTTGTCTGCATATGTACCAGTTCTACATCATAAAAATGCGAATGTATCTTTTCATATTAAAAACAGATGTATTAATATCATACAATTCTGGAATGATTTCGTAGGGCACAAAAATCTCTTCAACTGAAATTGGTTCTCCATTCATAGTTTTATAATGACGAAGGAAAAACAAATCATCCTCTGGTTCAATCCCCAAAAATATTAGCGTATAAATCCCCCAGCCCTTCGGACTACTTTTATTAAGTTCCTTAATTGTGATTCGCTTCCCTCTATCGGCTATGTTCCCCAATGAATCCTCCATACTCCTCTAGGGCCTCTTCATATTTGTTGCCAACCACAAAACGCCCCTTTCCCTGAACCCTCTGCAGAATGCCCTTCCCATTCACCAGTGCATCAACTGCATTTCTTACAGTTATACGGTTTATCCCAAATGTTTCGGCCAACTTATTCTCAGGAAGGAATTGCCGTCCCAGGGTATATTCCCCATCCCTCAATCTTCCCCGAACAATCTCGCGTAGCTGCAGATATATTGGCATTCGGTAATCAAGTTCTTTTTTCTCGCCCATTATTCTCCTACTTTCTTATCTGATGTACCATACTAACCATTTTAAACTGATCCGCTCGCAATAATTGTTTATAATAGATTATAGGTTCACCTATTTGATCTTTTCACGAGACCTGATGTAAAAATACGGCTTCACCTTCTTTAACTTGAAGGATAATCGCTTCTTCTTCACTAGCATACGTAACGCTGATATGTTCTTCCCCAGTACTTCTGCAATTTATGATACACATGCTCAAATATATCTCCCATTCGCGTATGTACATTATAGTAATTCTCAAAATCTGGAAACTTTGTAATATCAATGAATATTGTTTCTAACGCACACGGAAGACTGTCAAACTCACGCACCAATCTAACTTCCATTACCGGCTTTCCCAAAGGAATCTTCAGTTTGCGAGACATTTTGCTTAGTAGCATCTACTTTTACGATACAGCAAAATCTTTTGGCCGTGCGAATACCCCGCTGTTTGGATTGATCGATTAACGTGTCTACCGTATCCATATTACGAATCAATTTCGACGGTGCAACGAATACCCCCGTATTCCCTCACCCTGTAAAGTAGACCATTCTCCACCAGTGAATCTATGGCCTGTCTAGCGCAGACCTACTAATTCCCCACATTTCACACACAAATCGCGTTCTGACGGAATACGAGTATTGGCATTTTAAACGATTTACCGATATAAAAATTATACAATCGTTCCATTGCCTCAATACTTGGCTGTACTTTATAGGACATAGTTCCCCTCACTAAATTTATTACAAACACTTCGCAACTATTATAGCCTCTGAAAGATAAATTTCTCAACCCAAAAACTCTTTATTTGAGCACAATGGGTGTATGTGTGGAATTAATATCAACTAAGTCATATGAATAATTCTCGAAATAATATTGCTATCATAATACAAATTGGGATGAAATAGTCCATAAAGCACACTAACCTTCTACCTTCTTCTTTTTCCCTTTGTTTCTCGGGTCTTTCATAGAACAATACCTAGTTCAATCCCCAACTCCTTCCTCCATCGTCCAAACACATATAGTAACCCCAAAAAGACATCTCGTTAGATTATCAATAATCATACACAGCCAAATCATTATGAGATCCCGTCTAATCATATGCAGGCATATCCACGTTCCACCATTTCTGTATCCCCCACATTGTAAACACAGCAATCCAGAACGGAAATTTTGTTTCCCTCAACACCATGAAACAGACCTTCAAAAATAATTAATACAGCAAAAACGGTTCACTAACTGCTATCATTTTTAAAAACAACAGCACCTAGTTCTACAACTTCCTTACTAGGTGTAAAAAGCTCATGCAGAAAGTAGAACCCTCAAAATAGGAACAGCGACATTATCGTCATGATCGATACCGTGCTAATCGTTCCTGCTTTGATAACCTGTTTAAGTTCTTCTCGGTCTTTTCTTCCAGCGGCATTACCGCATAAAGTACTGAATGCAGTCTGCATCCATAACCCGGGATGTAAAAGCCTGTTCTATTGTCAGAGCTATAGCATGTCGCGAGTTGCAACGGTTCCCAGTGTGGCAACCTGTGCTCCAAAGACAACATATCCAACACCCATAACAATACGCTCACCCAAAAAGTGGAACAGCTGTCCTGAGATTACACTATATATTTTTGAAAATCAAATCTAACACCATACCTAATCGGCGTTGTTAATGGATTACGAACAGAGGCAATCCCGATAATTATACCTCCTATCGTAACACTTACAGCTGTAGCAATCGTCTGCTCCAAAAAGTACCAAGACCAGCTGCTAGTATAAAAATCCCCGCATAGATGTATATACAAGCCATTGCCAATCAATAACTGATTCAACACAATATTCAAAAATATTAACACATAAGTTAACCAGCATTGGTGTTTTCGTATCGTGATTTGCCCGCAGAACTGTCCCGAGTATAACTGTCGCTCCTCGAAAAATAAGTGGTATGCTAATCACCATAAAAATAAAGTCCTGAATTATGTTGTATTTTCAAGACTCCCTTGCATCCACATAGGAATTTTGAAAAGCAATCCACAAAAATAGAATTGTTTCAGCAATTCCAAGGATTAGAACAACCCATAACGACTGTATGGAAGTTCTATGAGCCTTCTCACTTTCTCCGGCGCCAATATATCTAGCAATATGTGAAAGGAAACCTATTCCAAATGCAAAAATAGTCCATTTTCCAACCACACCACAGTTGTAGTAAGGCCGACAGTAGCGCTTGCCATTGCCCCTATTGCTCCCACCATTACTGCATCCACATATGATACTGCAATTTGAAGCACCTCTTCAATAAGAGTTGGCAATCCCAATTCCCACAATTGTTTTAAGCATGCATTCTTTGCGTATCTAGTATTTTTAATTCGCATTTTTCATCATCCTCAGGTTGCACCTTCATTAGACATTTACTAGCTTTTTCTCCTCCTTCTATAGTTTTTACGATTACTAATTAGGTGCAATCCATCTTGATTTATATACACAACATGCTATTATATATATATAAATGTTTGTTTATTTTTAAACTTGATAGTATATATATCATAACGTGGAGGTATTGTGTCAATTATCACAATGGACCAGATTGCATGTATGAGTGTTCAATATGTGCACTATTCTTTTGAGTACTACCTAAATTCTATGCAACGCTTAAATGTGCGCAATCTAGACCTCTGGGGTGGGCACCCTCATTACTGCCCTTTAGATTACCTAACCCGTTCAGAGTCTTCAAAACGTGTCCGTGAAATTAGAAATATGGTTGAAGCCAATGGCCCAGAAAATTGTCATCTATACCTCCCCGAGACATTAAATTATCAATATGACGTCAGTTCTCCTAGCCAAACTGTTCGAAATCGTACCTTGGACTATTTTGACCAAGCAATCGATGAGACACTAGATATGGGCACCTCTCGTCTGTTCATTAACTCAGGTTGTGGATTATTGGATATTCCTAGAGAAGACAGCTGGAAATGGGCAGTCGAAAGCATCAGTCAAATCTGTGAAATGGCAAATCAACGCGGAGTCACAATGATGTTGGAACAGCTTCAGCCCTATGAAAGTAACCTTCTTGTAAATCTATCTCAAATGAAAGAGATGCTCTCTGCAGTCAATAGCCCTGCCTTAAAAGTCTGCATTGATCTCGTCGCCATGGAAGTAGCTGGCGAAAAGCTGGAGGACTATTATAATGAACTGGGCGAAGATGCAATGGATTTATTCATTATGCCGACGGAGATCCTCTGGGCATTATATTTTAGGAGATGGCAATGCTCCCTTAAAAGAATACTTGGATATCTTAGCATCCTCACAATTTCACTGGATATATTGATCTTGAAATCAATGACTCAATATATTGGAATGATCCTCATACTTCTGTAAAACGTTCTGCAGATTATTTACGCAATGTAATCAATCTCCCAGAATATGCAAAATAAATCCCCCTTCAATCCCTATGCTATACGCCCATGGTTCTTGTAACCATGGGCGTATAGCAAATTATATTTAATAAATACCGTACTAAATATATAGTCTGCCTCAGCAATGTGCAATCAATAGTCAAACTGTCGATAATAGCGTCTTATATCCAAGGGATGTCGGTTGATCACTTCCATATGTACATCAATCCTCTGTGTTACCGCATGAGTCACTAAATGAGAAATCTTGCCTCGAAATTCCTGACTAATACCTTCCAAGTACTCTGCATAATCCCTTGCATCAATGAAGGTATAATTACCACAAATTCTAGGAAGAAATCTTACAACACGCTCTGCAAGCGGTCTTTGTTCATCTTCTCCAAGAAAAACCGTAACAGGTGTATCCTTTGTAATGATCTCAAACATACCGTGAAAAATTCTTCTGCCTGAATTGATTTTGTTTTAATCCAGTGTTGTTCTTCCCAATAGCACATTGCATATGAATAAGTCGATCCCCACTGTGAACCACAACCCACGAAATAATGAATCGGGTCTGCGCAGTGCTTCTCGGCAAAAGCACGTCCAAAATCATCAGCCACTTTTTTTCTATTTCAATTAATGCCGATGCCAGATGTGCTTCCATTTCATAATTATACTGATTGTATTTCGAGAATTCTCCATTTTTGTACATTAGTAATTGGCCGTCATGAAGAATTTTAACTGTTCATTTTGCAGGGTAAAGTAATTACATAATCACAATATTCTGTAATCTTGGCTCCAGCTTTATCCACAAAGCCAAATACCGTGGCACCGATTTCCTTTGCCTTTTTGCACATGTCTACCATTTCAACAGTACTTCCCGTAACAGTAGAAAAATAACTACCGATTTGTTAGTGAAGCGAGGATTTCCCGTTGTCAAAAACTGTGCCGCATGATCCGTGTAAACAGGCGATTTTGTTCTACTTCTCATGTAATACTCTACCTGCCAAGCACTGGCAAGTGTACCCCCTAACGCCTATCCACCAGATTCCATCAAATCCCTTATCAAATAATTCATCCACCACCTTCTCAATCTGAGGACGGAGTGCCAAGGCACCATTGACACTATTTAATTGCGCTTGTTCGTCAAATTTGATAATCATTTTAATTCTTCCCTTCTTGGTTCTTAATTATAGTAATTCAAAAATGCGTATATATAAGCATCTATCTTACCTCTACCATGCGCCTGAATATCCTATTGTTACTGCGCTGGTTTTTGTACCATTTTCCATACATTCCGATATGGATTTACCATGCATTAACGCTCCCAAAAATCCGGCTATAAAGCTGTCACCTGCTCCCATGGTATCCACAACCGGACGAGGCAACAATCCCTTGTTTGTAAAAATTCATTTTCCATCGTATGCTAAACTACCTCTGTTTCCCATTGTAACAACTACAATCTTTGGTCCTTTAACATGTTGTTTTTGATAAAATCCGCATGACTCTATGGTATCTCCATCTTCATTAGAAAAAAAGCATAATCTACATATGGAATGGCTATATCAACAATTTCATGCTTAAGTTGATCAGAAAAATCAAAAAAGCAATCAGAGTTCCTTGCGCCTTGATAAATGGTAGTTCATGCTCTATCATTCCCCAGATTCCAGTAATTACGATATCGTGACCACATAAATAGTTAATATCATCCTTTGTGAGTTTAAAATCCACCAAAACCCCTTCTGTATAGTCTCCGAATACTCGATTCCCATTAACCATTTCAACCTTTGTTATAGCCGTATTCCCATCAAGTGTTTTCAGATGACTTGTATCAATTCCTTTGTTCTTCAATGCTTCATATACCTTGCAGCCAAACTCATCTGTTCCTACAGCACCACAAAAAGAAGCTTTTTCTCCATTTCTGGTAAGATAAACCGCAACATTGATAGGATTACCTCCAATATATGCTTTTCCCAGACTTTCATAATCATCAATACATACGTCGCCTACGCATCCAAATTTCATAGTACATTTCTCCTCATTCTCCTTGTAACACAACATTAATGGTTCTTTGTGATGATCCATCAAACTAAAAAACGAATAGCATTAGCCCCTTTATCAGTTCCGCCGCAGAATCTCTGAATACTAGTATTACATTCAAATCTGCCATGCAAACCTGCTCAAATCCTAGATTATTTGATTCAAACATCACCTAGTGCCTAACACTTATGCCATTCCAAGTTGTCGGAATGTCTCGAGTAAGCATTTATTCATATAACTCTCTTATACTTTCAAGACATAGTTCACCTGTATCAATATATAGATTAGGGCGCTAAATAGATACATTGCTGTTTCCTATACCGTGTCCAGTCAAGCCGAGGAAGTGATATTCTACGTTTTGGGATAAGTAGTAGACACATTTTCACAACGAAGAGGTGCTATATTCCATAAAGGCATTAAGAGCTAATAAAAAATATTTTTGCATTATGATTAGTTTGTTATGATTTTCGCAGATTCCTGTAAATCTGTATGAGTCATGTCTGCAAACAGTCGGATTTCTTCATTACTGACCAGAGCCTCACCGTTTTGCTGAGTATTGTATACTATTGCCATCAAAAGCAAGATAATCAAGCCCTTCACAATTCATCTAATTAAAATCAAGTTCTAACGGGTTATAATTTTTATGAACGTCAAAGTTATCATGCCTAAGTTTCTCTTTTTCGGAACTTTGGTAATCGGTTAATAAAAATAGGAAATACAAGCATAGCAATAAACATTATTAACACAATTGAGGGCATTCAGACCCCTGTTAAATGGTCTTACTTTATCATCTTTCTTACGTTATCTATAGCCATTTTAGCATACAGACGTGGTTCGTTCAGATAATTTGTAAACCAGTTCAATTGTAGCGGTTTTCTGATAGTTTTATTTCTTTTTAATTCTTGGATAAAAAGCTCTAAAGGTATATCACCGGTACCCGGAACCATATGAGAATCAGATCCCGACACACCATCAATCAGATGAATATGATCGACTTTGTCCCCAACTTATCAAAAATATGACATTATACTCTCCCTTGTGAAAACGGCGCAACCGTATCCAGCATAGTTACCAGATTCGGAGAATCTACCACTTCAAATAAACGTTCCACATCGGCTACTGAAACACATACATTCGTCTCGTAAGGTGTCATTGGTTCCAAGATAAGTTTATGTCTGATTTTCGGCATGTTCAGTAAGCTCTCTCACAGTTCTGATAAAAACGTTTCCATATTTCAGCCTGTGGCATACTATAGCCTGCATGCCCAGCACTTATAAGAGTATGGGACGCCCCCATTTCTTTCGCCATGTCCATACATACCTTCAAATACTCTACGGCATCCTGTCGTTGCGCTTCTGAACCAATCATATAATTATATGGATATGCATTGTGTTCCGGACAGAATATTTCTACCGGCATCTCATATTTATCAATAAGACGCTTGATTGTATTGATATCCCCTGCCTTCAGATCATATGCATACGCATGAGGGGCGCCCGCCCCATAATTCCACGTAATCATAACCAAACCTTACCGCATCTTCAAAAATATGTTCAATAGGATTCCTCTGGTAGCCACAAGTAAACATCCCAATTTTTCATAATAAATACTCCCTTCTAATCCGATCAATTTACCCAAGGTTCATAAACTTTCACGACAAACGGATTATGTCTCTTTATTAAGACACAGCGCAATAGTGTGAACATAAAACATACAGAAATCCTGCAATAAAAACATCGACGGCCTCACAGTATTAACATTTTTCTACTGAAACAATTTCACATGCGTAAAACCGTTTGCCATTCCTTGCTAGGGACCATTTTTTTCCAAAGATATGCAATAGCAGTCTTCATGCCTCAATCCACCTTATACTGAAGAAATTTTTACAATGTTTTCATGAAATTTATAAACAACTTCATAAATTCTTTAACACGTTTCACATCCACGCGCTCCTCAAATACACCATTTCTCTTAAATGTAGTACCAACAACTGCTGCATCCGCCGAGCTCAATTTACGTTCAATCGTATCCACACGACATCCAGTATTACAGAAAAACCGCTACATCTGGATTCGCACACTTTACACTTGCGATTAATTCGTCATCTACATCAAGCCCTCGTCGCATTTGCAGAAATACATAGACCATCAGGGCTCGCTTTTTGCAATTGTTGTCTTCGCTATATCCGCAAGCGGCCTGGTATCTAGACTTCTGTCCGATTCAGGGATTGATAAAATACAACATCTTCAGTTTTTGGAGATGAAGCGCCGCCCTTCTTCTCTGCAACATTGAAAAAAATCATTGTTATACAGACCGCCATCTCCAACACTATACGCCATGAAAAGTTCCTCTGACAAACTGAGCTTTAACTGCGGCCGCAAGCTCTAAACACGCTAAACCATCACTTATAGCGTCTACACCGTATGGTATTTTAATATCGGAACGTATATTGCCAATTATATAAGCCATTGCGACGGGTGTTACAAAGTCCATATTTCTCTGATAGAAAATGAAAAACTCATTGCTTATGATAACTCCATCAACTCCTCCATCCTGCAACGCACATAAATCCATACGAGCATGCTCCACTACTGCATCCATATCATTTTCTGAGGACCACAGGGGTCTCCTGGAAGTGCATTCAAATGCAACATAGCAATAATCGGTTTCTTAACCCCAAACATTTTCTCTGTCCAAAGCATGGTACAATCTCCTTTTAACATTCAAATAGCATCGTCAAAGTCTTACTTTTTTAGAATGGTTTCACGTAAACGATTCCATCAGCTTTTATTCTGTATACACTTTTTGAAGCGATAATATAGAAAATAATCATCATCAATTCATGACACGAGCAGCTCAGCATGCAATATATTGAAATACAGCCATCATATAAAGAGGCGACACAATTTCAGAAGTGGCATCCAATATTCCATCACTTACACGAATCAAAAAAACCTTATCCGTTAACTCCTTCGATGCTTCTGCAATTTCTGTCACTCGCTTTCCTGCGTCGTCTCCACCGTCTACAAAAACAATGCATATTGCGGATTACATTGAAGATTCAGTCCATGAATATACTCTTCAGCTTCATAAAATGATGCCTGAACATGTATCATTTCTGACATTTTGAGGGCTCCCTCTCGAACGGTTCCAAGATTGGCCCCTGCGCTCATCAGCATAACATGTTCCATAGAACACAAGGCTTTTGTATGTTGTTCACAATACTTCTTAGCATAGAGATACGCCTTATGATGATTAGTTGCCGCCCTCCGAATATCATCCAAAAGTTCATCTGCTGCCTTTTTATCCAATCTTTCTAACACGAACTCTTCCGCTATCAACATGCAAAATAGACATAATGTTGCTACGCCCTTGTCACATATCCTACAGATTCTTCTCCTACCCCCATTCAAAAACTTTATCTGCTTTCTGTGAAGCAGGAGAATCCATATTCCCTAGAACTGCAATAGCCACTTCTCCCGCCTTCTGATATTTTTCGATTGCCTCAATAATATTAGTGCTGTATCCACTTTGTGAAACAAAAATATAGATATTATCTCGACATACTTTTTTCATAATAACAAAATTCAAATGGAGTTATTAATCGCACCTGTGGAATCATATACTTCTGCATGAATGGCATTGCACAGTATACAGCATTATATGAAGATCCCAAAGCAACCCACACCAGTTTTTTCCAAATTCTATTCCCTGTTCTTTAAGGTATTCAACCAGCGGAAACGTAAGCTTCACTCTGTTATCTATATTTTTCCAACAACACCCTTGATGTTTCGCTGATATAGTCCTCCATGGATTTGTTCATATAAGATTCCTCCTGTATTTTTCACTATGCTACCCTTTTACTTTTCAAGTAACACCATCCACTCCTCAATTTCCTTCATAAACGGATAACCACAACCAGGCTTTGTAGTCATTGAACCCATTCTTGTCACTTTATATCTTTGCATATTTACTAGCCCACTCCATTGCTTCTTTTAAAAGATTTACCCAGACAATATTGGTGCAACTCTTTGCTAGATAACCATCACCTGCACCAATCGTATCCACAGCTTTTACCGGAATTGGAGCTATTTCCCAGAACCCCTCTTCATCAAGGCACACACTCCCTTCGAAGCTATTGTCATTATAATTCCTTTACAATGGTATTTCTGTATTAGCTCTTCACATATTTTTGCACCGAGAAATAACTTCATTTTCTTCATACCCTGCAAGCATTTGAGCTTCCACATGATTTAGCACCATATAATCAATATAACTTAAATTCCCCATTTCTTCGCTTGGAAGAGGACTCACATTGCACAAAGTCAACATACCATATTCCTCTTTAGCAATTCTGGCACCATCCAATGCCTTTTTGAAACAGCATACCGAATCCGTGATAAACACTTTTGCTTCCTTCATCGCATCTATGGCGAGCATGTGTCTCCTCATAAGTTAATGCCCTACAAGCACTGTCACCATCGACTATCGTATTCGTGCCGTCTGGTTCTATTAGGATTAACCCTGTTCCAGTAGAAACAGAATGGTCTCGATACATGAATGTCGTATCAACTCCTGCATTGCTCATCCATTGATCACCCATATCTCCCCCAAGGATCATAACCAACCTTGCCAATATATCCTACAGAAACTCCCATTCGCCCCAAAGCTACAGATACAGTAGCGCCCTTACCTACGTCTTCTTCCACATGCCAGTTAGTAGCCTCAAGTGTCTCTCCTCTTCTAGGAAATCTTTTTATGTGGCAAACCTGGCCAACACCATGACTATTTAATACAATAACATCAATCGGTCCATATTTTCCCATTCTGCCCTCCTATTATTCAACACTTCCACGTCAAATCTTTGCATGAATTTTGCCAGTCTATATATTCAGCTTAAAAGCTCTTTAAATACTTCCATTCCTTTTTTTGCTGCAAAATCGGGTTCTGGATTGTAACGACTAAATAATTCTAAAGACAAATATCCTTCATATCTAACTTCTTCGAGGTACGATACTATTGCAGGAAAGCACATTGCCGCTTCACCAGGAATTAAGTGATCTTCGCAATCTTTTTCACAATCAACAAAATGGATATGCCTAATATCTTCTGCTGGAATTTTTTCCCAATAAGAACTCAAAGGTTCTCCAGCTGTAAAGGGAGCAGCAAGATCAATCATACATTTAAAATTGGGGTGATTTACTTCATCCAATGCCCATTTCACATCGTCGGATGTAACAATAATATTTCCCTCAAAAGGAGTAACCGGTTCCAGAATAATCGTTACATTTACAGATCGACATATTCAGCTAAAAATCTTCATATTCTCTATGAAACGTTTCTTAACGTTTCCCAAATAGCGTCCCCATCCAGGGATAATTACACGCCAGCATGCAATAAAGGAGATTCAATTCTTTGTCGCCCCGATCTAATCCTCTCTTGAAATATTCTATACTTTCTGCATTCATATCATTATCCGCAAAAACCAAACTATATGGTGAACCCGTATTTTCCGGAACATAATCCACAACAGTAAGACCATATTCGCTACACATTCTACGAATAGAAGCGCCATCGTCCTTCAGAATATCCATTGAAATGCATGAGGACGGAAACCACCAACCTCCACCCCATCATATCCATATTTTGATGCGACGGAAAGCTATCTTTCTAAAGTCGAGATTAGAATATAAACCACTAAACAATGCTGTTTTAAATCTCATGATAACCTCCTAGTTTTTCACTTAAGAATACCTGCGATATGCTCAGACATCTTTAATGTTTCTTCTTTATTCAGATAACCAAAATCAAATCTGATTGTCTCGTTCGCACCAGCTTCAAGCGTGTTATATAACCCATGTTCCTTTTGATATCGGGTAGAACGATTGGTTCCTGTGGTCGGGAGTGCAATGCCGATTCCATCCTCATCCGCTGTCCTGCAAAGCCAACGAAGAGCATAAGGAAGCTCTTTTGTTCGGAATCCAACATAGCAGGCGTCTCCCTCGGGCATAACCTGTAACGCATGCCCCCATCCCATTTCATCCGCCTCATACGTCATATTAATGCATAGTTCCGGGTCACAACACTGATTCTCAGAATCCAACATCCATAATCGTAGGGATCTTCCATCAACTGCATGCAAAGTTGCGCATTTTCATACGCATATGCACTGTTTCCTTTCGGAATAATCGGATCTGGTTTTATATGTTCACGATCCTTCTTCACACTGTAAACAATATGCGCCCTCTCTACTGCACGCCAATTCATGTGACACATAAACATATAATCAATTTACTGTGACGACGGTTATGAATATCAATATAGCATCTCTGCTACCGATGTACCCTCGTAAAGCCTCAATTCCGGAGAATACGCCCAAAAGTATTCCTGACTGTTACGATAAACATAAGTGCCTCCCACAGCGAGATATTTTCCCTTGCTATCCTCACCAATTCCAGTGTATGTCGACTGATAGTCTGCAAAAGGCAGTTCGCCATGTAGTGGATAGTTCTCTCTTCTTCTGCACAATTGATATTGGTGAGCCCACAATGCAATAGAAATCCACCATAATTATCTCCAAATCTGGTGGTATTTTGAGGCATATCAAAAAAATAGATTTCTGTGTTAACGCCTTACCTTCATATTCAGAAACCATATTTGCTGTCCCATATAAGGAAGTATTACCATGCTCAAATGACCATTTGATATTTTTAAGTCCCGCCACATCAGTTTCATAACGAAATGTTACTGCGCTCAATTTACCTTCCCGTAGGAGTTCAAAAGGTCGGTCTCTAAAAAAAAACTTGTTGAAATGCACTTTAATGAATTCCATATTTCTTCTCCTGATATTTTACCTACCCCTCCGTCACCTGAAGTTCTGAGGAATTGCTCCCTTCCATTCTTTTTCATATCAGGAGCCCATTTTTGAGGATCATACCCCAGTTCAATTGCAAGATTATCTAATTTCTCTTTTATCTCTTCAGAAACATAATCCTGTTGAATTGGCATCCGAGAGTACATTCCAGAAGGGCCTCCGCCATAACGCATTGCATAAATCCATCCAGCATTAAAAAGGAGTTTGCTTTAAAAGATTTCGGATTCTTAACACCTTGTACTGAGCGTTTATGCAAGCCTTTTTATCTCCTCGAAGTCCCGCTTCAACGATATCAATCATTTCTTTGGGGAAAGGAACTGCCATGAACGAAACACACCCCACTGCACCTAGGAGCATCATCACACCATCCAATCCATCACAACCTCCAAGAAAATCAAATACTTCAGAATCAATACGCATAGTGCACTGAATAAAATTTAGAATATCCGTAGACGCGTCTTTATATCCACGCAGATTGGGGTGTTTAGTTACTAAATTTTTCAACGTATCCGGAGCACAAAGCACACTCATTTCTTTACAGTTATATATATATGCAGGTTTGTCACAGATGTCGATTAGTTCACTAAATACTCCTCAACTGCTTCCTGAGAATGTTTTGAAATACTGAGGAGGTGTAATACAATAACAATCATAACCCCTGTTTCATATATGATTTTAGAGTTCTAAATTCAGATTGATCGAAGCTTCAAATGCGCAGTTCATGATTTTTGCATTGCCTTGGGTTACACTATAAACCACTTTTTGTAACCTCAACTTTTCTTCATTTGTCATCGCTTGGCATTCTCCAGCTAACCCATTGATAAAAATTTTTGATACCACAATCCATCTGCCATTTGATTAACTCTCGAAGTTGATTGAAATTAATCGTCCCATCTTTGTTGTAAGGTGTAAGTATCTCTGTAATCACACCGTTATAAAATGTGCCATATTCAATCCTCCTTTACAGAGCATCAAAGAATAAATCACCATAGCATTCTATCCCAATGTCATCCCGCCATCGGAAACCAGATTACACCCATTAATATAAGAGGCTTCATCAGAACAAAGAAAGCACAAGCATTGGCTATTTCTGCTGGATCTGCCGGCCTATCCATTGGTCCAAGTGTGAGTATTATCATCAGGATTCGAAATACCAACATCTACGTAGCTCTGCGTTACGGTCTTCATCATATTTGTATCGACCCAACCGGGTGATATAGAGTTTACTCGAACACCATTACCACCATTTTCGTTCGCCGCACATCTTGCAAGCTGAATCATTGCCGCCTTGCTTTACTCCATAGCACTCTCGCTAGGGATATCCGCACATGCCAGAGCAAGAACCAAAATGTAACTATTGCACCGTATTTTTCTTTCATAATTCAGAATGCAATTCGACACCATTAGAAACGATCCAAAGATATTGACATCAAAAACTTTTCTTTGCATCTGCTGACGAATAATCCTCTACAGTGCGCTAGGGACCAGGAATTCCCGCAGTTGCAATTAGATAATCTAATGTACCATAGCGTTCCACAACCTTTTGCTATAGCTGACTTAACTTGATCCTCTTGGGTCACATCTACCGCTACACACAAAGCTTGATCTGCGCTTAATCAAGTTTATCTACTGTTTTCTGTGCAAATTCTTCCTTAATATCCAGCAGTGCAACTTTTTGCTCCAAGATCAGTGAATTTTTTTGCTACAGCACATCCGATTCCTCCTCCGCCACCCGGTAATTACAGCAATTTTTCCTGTAAAATCCATCACACTTCTCCTTTCATAAGCAATCTCCACAAAATTTCATAGTAATAGAATTATTTATTTTCTATGCTCTCGACAGAGACTCAGCTATTTCTTAACTATTACAAGCATTTCGTAACTATCATCTTATTTAACAACCTTCTTTCTACGCATGAGATGGCGAAAACCTCTTACTCATGTTCCGCGATAAATGCTTCCACTTCCTCAGGATATCGATATGAAGGAATAGTCCCATTAATGGTAATTGATAATGCCGCATATGCACTTGACCAGTTCATAGCCTTTTGTATTTTCATCCCTTTAATAAGGCATGCTATTAGAGACGCCATATAACCATCTCCAGCTCCTGCTGTATTCACAACATTTGTGACACTGACCGGCTTTGCATAATAGATATCATTCCCACAAAGGGCAATGCTTCCATTCTCTCCCATAGTCATGACAATATTCTGTATGCCATATAGGTCACGGATTTCATTTGTTAGCTGTACGGGGTCCCAACAGATGCGATTTTTCTTTCCCACACATATATCGCCCTCAACCTCATTGATAAACAAATAATCAATATATTTAAGGCTTCCCACTTCCTCTTTAGGCAGAGGACTTGGGTTTAAAAGCAGTTTTTCATTCCAAGCTTTTTGGCATATTAGACTGCAAATAGTGCTAGATGTGTGGGATTTCAAAGCCCGTGACAAGCCACGATGACCCCCTTCATAGCTTCCAACGCATTTAAGATTTCTTCTTCTGTAAGTGCCCGACTCGATCCCTTCTCCATCGATTACTGTATTTTGTCCATCAGGCCCCAAAGGACAAGCCCTGTACCTGTAGAAATCTCACGACTTCTATAAAGATAAGTCACATCTACTCCAGCATCTCGCATCCATTTTCTCGCTAAGTCTCCCCATGGATCATAGCCAACTTTACCTATATATGCTGTTAACACCCCAATCTGCCTAGTGCCACCGCTACATTGCTTCCCTTTCCGCCATCTTCCGCATATGCCAGTTTTTACGCTAAAGGCTTTCCCCAGACAGGCATGTGATCACAATATGCGTATTGTCCAATACCATGACTGTTTAATACAATTACATCTTTTGCACTCATTCAGTTACCATCCTTTTTGTATCATGTGCCATTGGATGATCAATGGTCTCTTCCGTAGTCATCAAAATACACTCTGGTATATATTTAGGGAAAATCGTAACCGGATATTCTACAGTAGGCTCACTGAACAGAAGAATACGGCATACCGTCTGTTTCCAACTTCCAGTTGCAACCATATAAACAGCTCTTTTTGCGCTACATCACTTTAAATCCTAATGTTATCGCTTTTGGTGGAATTCTATCCAGACAACACCCAAATGAACGCTGTGCCATGGCCACCATCGTGTCATCACCAAGATCAACAATACGTGTTTTCCCTGTGCATATTCATCCACAGTCAAACGATAATAAAAAAATGCCTCGGTGCCTCATTAAAAGCTATCAATCCAGTAGCGCCAACCCCTGCCCATACTGTATCAATACCACCCATCTGATTGCACAACTCATCCGCGTAATCTATATTATTGATACGTGGCCAAATTCTCTGTTCTTTTCGGAACGTTTAACTCTTCGTCAATACGTCCATAAAAACAAGACAACATTGTCCCTTCCAAACTTTCATACGTGTCTGCTACCGGATATGGCCTTCCTTCCCAGTTAAGGAATTCATCCATATGAAATATCCAGAGATTTCTTAGGCTGATTCGTTCCTTATTAACACGTTCAATAAAATACTCATACTCATCAGTAGGCCCCGCTGGGCAGTACCCATTTCGTCGGAATCCCTTTATTATTATGATTAATGACTTCATCTGCCATCATATTGCCAATCTGTTTCATGACTTCACTACGCGTAGGCTTTTACAATCAGCAGTGCTTTTAACTCATTATTCTGTTTCAATTTTTCTTTAGGAATAGAACACCATTTATAAATTTCTTCCCTAGTCAATATATGCGTTTTCATATACGCCTCCTGAACTTTTATACACATACTTATGAATATAAATTTCTCTTAAAAACCCGGTTTTTCAATGTACTCACTTACATCAAAAGCCGGGTTGTAATAAGTCGTTATGAAAAAGACAACTCAATTGTCAAATGCAATAAGGTAGCTTTCTTATATTTCTGCGGCGACACGTGCCTTCTTATTTGCTTCGATTAAATCTGCGTTAGCCTTTAGAAAATAACGATATACCGGATGTCCAAGACCAATACCAAGCACTACGACAGCAAACCAGGAATAGGAGCATCAAGGAATGTTGTTATAACAAGAATGGCTGTAGGGAACAATTGCAAGCAGAACCATTAAAGGACCGCAAGGCATTCTCCATTGAGGATGATAGTTGGACTTATTGCGAAGTTTTGAACCATGTGCAAAAATGTTAGCGCATTTCTAATCAAACATATAAGAGTGAAATATCCAAGCAATGTTTCAAGACCATTATAAATGGATGACACTATTACCAACACAATAGCTGTACCACTCTGCCACAGCATCGACACATAAGGAGTTTTCCATTTGGTATGAACAGCGCGCTCCAAGATCTGAACCACATTCCTTCAGTTGCGGCCTTGTACTCAACACGAGCCTGAAACATAATCAGCGATGAAAGAGAACCTGTAACAACAATAACTGCCAATATTGCGCAATCGTGCCTGCTGTTTTTCCTAAGAACGTGTACTCAAAAAGCTGTGGCAATAGGAGACATCAGAAGAAGCTAGTGCCAGCGCAGGAGCTAGACCAGTAGTCGCAGTTGCAAGTAGTGTGTAAAAGTATCGTAATTAATAGAACAGTACTAATCATTGCAATTGGAATATTTTTATGAGGATCCTTAATTTCACCAGACATCGTACCCACATGTCTGCATGCCATCATAAGACCATGTCGTAGCTGAGCAATACCAAGGATAAGTGACATAATACCGGGATTAACTCCTTCTACAGCAGTAGAATACTGAGGATTTCCACCAGTAACAACTGCAACGACACCAATTAGTGCCAGCAAAAAGAAAGGAATAATCTTGACAGAAGTAATCACATTCTGAAACTTCGCGCCAGCCTCCATTTTTAATCATATGAAGTAGGGTGAAAATAGTGATTAATCCAATTGCAACAATCATCTGTACTACTTTTACCCCAGCCAGTAAAATACGCAAGATAATTGCACACAGTAAGAGCCATTATTGCTATTCCTACAGGATCTGTTGCCACAAAGCGACTCCACCCTCCAAAGAAGGAAAGAAAATCCCAGCCTGCTTCTCGGAAGTAAACAATAAAGATTCCATCTTCAGGATATGCGGAAATTAGCTCCGTATAACACAGGTTTTGGGAATCATAATCAAACCGCCAATAAGAAATGCAAGAATAGTCAGAATCGGTACACCTGCAGTACCTGCCACACCACCAACAGATGTAAATATACCTGATCCAACTGTTGTTCCAACGCCAAGGGCTATTGCCGACATAAGCCCAAGGCGCCTACCAAGTTCGGCCTCTCCGCCAACCTTAACCTTACTTTGAGTTACTTCATTGGGTTTAGGCATAAATACTTACCTTCCTTTCTAAAAGATATACAACAACGTCTTGTTTTTTTATAATTAATTGTATTGTAAATCTTAAAACATATATATTTCAATCAATATTTCCTATTTTTACCTCATAATTTATATTTAATATGTCCATTTTTCTATTTTTATAATATAACTTAACCTATTATTATCACAATTATGCTATTATATCTTAAATAGTTATATATTCATTTACTTGATGAGGAGGTGGTTTTATGGGTAAAGCATATTTTTATGGGTATTGATACAGGCACCAATTCAAGCAAAGGGGTTTTTAATTGATGATGAAGCAAAATATTATTGCCGTTCATTCTACAGAGCATTCTATGACCAATCCTGCTCCCGGCTACTATGAGCACGATGCCGACCAGGGACTGGTGGAGTGATTTCTGCATTATCAGTAAAAAGTTGATAGAAAAAAATCAGGCGTGGATCCTAAAGATATCAAAGCCATAGGAAGCAGTGCGCTCGCGCCGACTGCCTCCCTGTTGATGACAACTGCAAGCCACTTCGCAAAAGCAATCTTGTATGGAATGAGATGCCCCGTGCAATAGACGAAATAGCGGAGCTCACAGAAATGTATGGAGAAGATCAAATCAAAAATGGTACGGACGCCCCTTGTGTTCTAGTGATGTAATGCCCAAAAATTCTCTGGATAAAGAATAAAGAACCTGAAATTTATGAGAAAACAAGCAAATTTCTTACAGGTTCCAGTTTCATTACAGCCAAGCTATGCGGAGCTTACGCTGTTGACCGTTGAGTATTCCGGACGGTTTTTACACCGCCTGTCCGGTCATGGAAACCGTCGATTCCGGTATGATGGAAACCGCCATTCCGGAAATGCAGAACCAGTGATTCCAGAGCTGGAAACCGGCATTTTCGTCTCATGCCCCCTACCCTATAATGAATCCATGCGCTTTTATAGCGTAAATTCATTATAAGGAGGTCACCATCATGACCAAGTACCGTGAGATTATCCGGCTAGCGCAACCTGAGCTGAAATTGAGTCAGCAGAAGATTGCATTTAGCTGTGGGGTCTCAAAGAAAACTGTTAACAAAGTCCTTAAGGCCGCCAGAGAGAAAAATGTTTCATGGCCGCTTCCGGCGTCATATACGGACGCTTTCCTTGAAGGACTCCTGTTTCCCGGAAAGCGGGAACAGGACGATGCCTTTAAGAGGTGTATGCCGAACTATGAGTATGTCCGTAAGGAATTACTCAAAAACGGCGTAAATAGAAGCTACTTTGGACTGAGTATCTGGAGGAATGTCGCCTTTCCGGTGAAAATCCTCTCATGTACTCTCAGTTCTGTTATTACATCCAGCAGGATGAGCAGAAACGCCGTGCTACCATGCATATAAGTCGCAAGCCCGGAGATCAGACAGAGGGTCGACTGGGCTGGGGATTCGACAGCAATCATTGACCCGGATACCGGCGAAATCACACCTGCATTCATCTTTGTCGGCGTGCTTACGTACAGCCAGTACCCTTACGTTGAAGCATTTCTTGACGAAAAAAACAGGGTTCATGGATAACCGCGCATATACATATGTACGATTATTTTTGGCGGTGTCACGCGAATCCTGGTACCCGACAACTGCAAGACCGCCGTCATCCACAACAAAAAAACTGGAATGATCAGCGGATTAATGCTGTGTACCAAGAGATGGCCGAGCATTATAATACGGCAATCATCCCGGCAAGGGTTCGCTCACCCAAGGATAAGCCCAATGCTGAGGGCGCTGTGGGCAACATATCCACATGGATAATCGCAGCTCTCAGGAACGAGCAATTCTTTTCTCTACCGGAATTAAATGCTGCGATCAAGAAGAAACTGGAAGAATTCAGCCGTAAACCTTTTCAAAAGAAAGAAGGCAGCCGGTATGAAATCTTCCGCGACGAAGAACTGCCATTACTGGCCAAACTTCCGGATGCCCTTATGAACTGGCGGAGTGGAAAACTGCCACCGTCCAGTTCAATTATCATATATCCGTTGATGGAATGCTATATTCCGTTCCTTACGAATACATAAGACGCAAGGTGGATGTGCGGGTAACCGAAACAACTATTGAAATTTTTTACAACAAAAACCGCATTGCCTCCCACCGTCGCCTGCGCGGCCGCAAGGGACAGTACAGTACCGTCACGGAGCATATGCCGGAAGACCACCAGAAGTATCTGGAGTGGAATGGCGACCGTTTCCGCAGCTGGGCTGCACGGATTGGTCATAATACAAACACGGTCATAAATGCGCTCCTTACCTCCAAACGAGCGGAACAGCAGTCCTATCGAAGCTGTATGGGATTATCGAAGCTGGCGGATAAATATTCCGTCGACAGGCTCGAAGCAGCCTGTGAAAAGGCTCTCACCTATACAGCATCGCCCAGCTACAAGAGTATTAAAAACATCTTGGTCGCCGGGCAGGACAGGCGTGTATCAACAGATGACGCCGATGTTCGGACAATAACCACACAAAACAGCCATGCCATTACGAGAGGCGCTGACTACTACAGGAGGTAAGGAACCATGACGAACCAAAGCACAATCGATAAACTTATTGAAATGCGCCTGACTTCCATGTCAGATGCCTTTATCGTCCAGAAAGATGACCCTAAGATGAAAGATGTCTCCTTTGAAGATCGTTTCGGGATGCTTGTTGACATCGAGTACAGTAACCGCAAGAGCAATGGCATTAAACGCCTTATTACGAATGCCGGTTTTGACCAGACAGACGCCGCCGTCATTGACATCAACTACACATCCGGCAGGAAACTCAACCGGGAGCTTATAAACAGGCTTGCGACCTGCGAATACATCACGGAGCACAGGAACCTGTTCATTACCGGTGCGACGGGAAGTGGAAAGACATATATGGCGTGCGCCTTCGGCCTGGAAGCTTGCAGACAACACTTCAAGACCAAATATGTCCGTCTGCCCGACCTCCTCCTCGAACTGGAGGTTGCTCGGAACGAAGGAACATACAAAAAGGTTCAGGCCCGTTATGCTAATCCGGTTCTTCTAATCATTGATGAATGGCTCCTCCTAAGCCTACGGAGACTGAGCAGCATGATATCCTGGAACTCCTGCACAGAAGAGAAAGAAATCCTCAACTATTTTTCTGTTCACAGTATGATCCATCCGGATGGTATGACCAGCTCGGCGGTGATGACAGTCCACTTGCTGAAGCCATCCTCGATAGGATTAAGCATGATGCCTGACAAGATCAATATCATACCGACTGACCCAACAAACTATAAGTCTATGAGAGAGGTATACGGTCTTGATCCAGCATTAAGCGAGTAAACTCGCACCAGTAACTAAGCAACATGACGGTTTCCTATTCCGGACAGGCGGTTTTCCACTTTTCGGAATAGCGGCTCCGCCGCACCGGAATATTCAACCGTTTCCTTGGATTAGCTTCATTTTAATCCACTTTACAATAACGATGGCACTAACCCTGAACTATGTAGCCCATCTGTCGCCCCCACTCAATTAGCAAAAAGTTCATGAGGCAAATGATATTATTGGTTATGTACATGAGAAAGCCTCTAGGGAAACCGGATTATCTACTAGTACGGCGGTTACTTGCGGAACCGACGACTCTGGAGCGGAAGCAATAAGTGCAGGCCTCCTAGCCCCCGGAAAATGTTTTATACAGTTTGGTTCCTCTATTTATATGATACTCGGAACTGATAAATTAATTGATGATAGCCGAATTTGGCGAGAAGAATTCATTATTCCCGGATTATGTGATATGTCTGCAGGAACTAACACTGCAGGTTCCCTTACCAAATGGTACCGGGATACACTGTTTACAGAAGCAAAACAGCTGGAAAAAGCAGGCGGTCCTGACGCTTATATAACGATGATGAAAGATGTCGCTGGTATTGCACCAGGAAGCGATGGCCTTATCACACTGCCTTATTTTGCCGGAGAACGTACCCCCATTAATGATCCTTATGCAAAAGGAATTCTTTTTGGTCTAACTTTAAAAACATACAGAGCCCACCTATATCGAAGTGCACTTGAATCCATCTGCTACTCCGTAAATCAGCAACTTACCATCATGGCAAGCCATAACACATCAATCGACCAAATTTTAGTTGTTGGTGGTGGTTCCAAAAACGAGATTTGGATGCAAATCTGTGCAGATGTTCTCGGAAAGCGGATTGATATTCCCGCCATTACCATTGGCGCATGCTTTGGAGATGCTCTTATTGCCGCTTCGGCCGTAAAAGCATCCGGGATTTGAATCATTCGAAGATATGATTAAGTACATAAAACTCGGTAAGAGTTACTATCCTGATATGGCGAAACATGAAATATATATAAAATATCAAGCAATCTATGATGCACTCTATCCTACAACCGCAAATTTAATGCATGAAGTAGATAAAATTGTTAATTGCAACTGAGCTATTATGATCCATGTATTCGATTAGTTGCAAGTTTTATGTTCATCTTGTATTTTCCTTAAGAAAGTGCGCAAAGTGACACACTTTACGCACTTTCTTGATTTTTGTGAGGGAAAAAGACGACAGGTTATTTACCATTTACATTAATATTCAATTCGCTTCTCTTGAGTGTTTTTCTTTCAAACTAAAGTCCATTTTATTGTTTGAGCTGGTAAGAAAACCTAAAATGTTCCGCAGACATTACCTGTTTTTGTAAAATGCACTGGTTCTCCGGTTTCAGCCGATATAACAGTTTCTTTCATAACAAAAACCGGCTTATCCTTCTCTAGTTTTAGATACATTGACTCCTCATGTGTCGCCATATTACACTCCAAAATAATATGATTGTTACAATAATCCTCAGGATTAGATCCTGTTTTCCGAGCTATAGTTTGGTATAGGGACTTATCCTCCATGTTTTTCATTTAAAAGAAATTTATATTTATCATAGGGAAGTCGAACATATTCAATGATAACAGGCACTTCATCTGCATAACGAAGCCTCACTAAGTACACCACATACGAACCAGAACTAATACCTAACCGTTCTTCATCCTTAGAAGTGGCTACATCTGCTTCTCCTGTAATAATATGTGTGTTCGTACAGCAATTTTTGCTCTTCGACACAATGTAGTAAAACCGTCAAAATGAAATAAATCAGATGGAATCTTCTTTTTGCCACAAATGTTCCTTTTCCATGTTTTTCGAATTAACAGTTCTTTTTCCACTAAATCACTAATAGCCTTTCGAACTGTTACTCGACTTATACCATATAAAGAACATAGTTTTGCCTCACTAGGAAGCGCCGAACCAGCCAAATACTCTTCATTATTAATTTTTTTCTTCGATAATATTCGAGAGTTGCTGATAAAGAGGTACTACACTTTCTGCTTCAATGATATTTGACATAAGTTCACTTTCTAAGCCTTTCGACCATAATAAGCAATGATTTTATGAAACCGATTATTTTCTAGTATATCGCAGTATATCCATAATACAAGTATAAAAAAATCCCCCTCTAAACCTACAACTTATTTATTATTTTTTTCATTTCTTCAGAGACTAACTTTACACTCATACCAATTCAATTGTGAGTCAATCAATTTCACCCTATTGGACTAACCTATATGATTTTTCTATATCAACAAAAATTCCTGAGAAAAATATTCCTCAGGAATTTTTATCACGATATTCGTTTTTAATACTCCATCTGGCGATAATACCTTCTCAGCTTTTAATGAATGATTTCTTTCCTTCTCCAAATGACAACTCAACCTCTCTGTGATTGCATACATAATCAGGGGAGACACAATTACTCTAAATGCTTCGTTCGTAAACGGAGCTCTACATCCTAGTATCAAAAAGTATTTATTACTTTAGTAACCTTCTTGGCAAAAGTTCTGTACTCTATCCATTAAAGGTCTAGTCTCATCCTCTCCATAGAACAATAAAATACTCGTATCTTCCTCTGTCAACTCAATAGTACCGTGAAAATATTCTCTTGCATGGATTGACTTCGTCTTAATCCACTGCATCTCTTCAAGGATACACATTGCATAATCATACGCTTCTCCCCAAAGCATTCCTGAACCTACAACCATATGATAAGACTGATTTTTTTAGCTCTCTTTGCTATTTTTGCACATCGATCATCATAAAGCTCCTTAGCACTTATCAAATACGGCACAATCTTTTCATACTCATCCATAAACATTTCATACTCTTTAAATTCTCCTTCATTCTTCAAAAATCTTGCTAACATAACAATCATGTAGGTATAAATTGCTTCACAAAGGCAATCATCCTCAGCAAAACTAAAGAACTTATAATCTGCATACTCACACACAGGCGTATTATCATTGGATACGTATACCATAGTACGAGCACCAGCTATCTTTACAGAACTTTGCCGTCGCAACTATCTCTTTCGTATTCCCACTCCTTGAGGAAAATACGCATATAGAGTCTTTTTGAAAAGCTCTTAGGTGGAGCGACCATAAACTCTGCGGCAATTGCACTTATACAGTTTAGCTTATTGCTAGTATGTTCTATCCAGTAACACATCGGAAGGAATGTGCATATGTTCCGCCACAACCAATAAAATAAATATTACTGAAAACCCTCAGCACAAATCTTATCCACAGCATTCTCAATCTGTGTTCGAAAGAACAATAACATCTCCAACTACCTTTTCATATCTAGGTATGTCAAAATTAAACATCGTATACCTCCCATTTTTTATATGATTTTTAAGTACATTACAATTTATTGATATTAATACTTTAATCTTCTGTAGTATCTGCGAATATCCATATCATGTTTCCGAACATCTGCCAAATGTCTATAAGCTCTTGCATACATTTCCCAAAAGTAATACCGGACTTAAAAGCCAGCGAAACTTCTCATCTACACCGGGAATGCTTAGCGTTCTCGTATCAAAAACTTCTAAGCTGATTTGTATGCTTCTCAGCAAAATTAACAACTCTTTCGTCTTCTTTCCTAGTTGGACCTTCGCCCATGCCAACACACACTAATACATTACGTTCTACCATTTCCAGTGTTCCATGGAAAAAATCAGCTGAAGTCACCGACTTTGTTCTTAACCATTGGCATTCCTCCAATACGCACATTGCCATTGAGTAGGTATGTCCCCATGTCACACCGGAAGCTACCCATATCTGATAATCCTTATCTACCGGTTCAAAGTACGATACATACTTCTCCGCTACATCTTCTGATTCCTTTGCTGTTGCAAGAAGAATTTGTCCAAGATTTCCAAGCTGATTAGCAAATACGGGGTAATCATCAAAATCGTGGTGATTATACATAAGTTTACCAACTAAGAATATTCCTAAAAGATCATGCGGCTCTGCCATTCCATAACATACAGAATAATCGCTTGATGCGACTGGCGGAGAATTATCCCTCTCCACACATAGATACAACAGTAGCTCTTCTTTCCTTTAACCATTTAGCAACAGCTACAGTTTCCGGAGTATCACCAGATTTGGATGTAAGGATAGCTATTGTTCTTTCCGTCACCATGGGATTTCCAATGGCAATGAGATCTGCCGGAAGCGCTGTAAAGCATGGTATCGTTGACATCTTCTGCATCATAACCGAAAAAGGTTCTAACGCCGCCATTGAGCCGCCTGCAGATGTGAATAGAATATTATCAAAACCTCTCTCACAGAGTTTATCCGCTATCGCCTCCATTTGTTGGCGCAAAGCATATAGCTTCTCTGCCTCATCTAAAATCCGCTCTTCATCCACTGCCTTCATCTTTTTCCTCCTTATGTTCTTTTTTTCTTTTATTCTCTCAACTATCAGGCATTTTTCTATCCAATATTTACACTCTTCTTTAACACAATGAACAAAAAGTCGTACTTCAAGTTTCTTATCCGATATATAAATAAAAACCAAGTTAACTCGTATTATATCGTATTATAACATCTTGTCAGTATTATCCATTAACTCATTTATTAATCTAGCTACTCCATCCTCCTCATTGCTAAGACAAACCAAATCTGCCGCCTGTTTTAACCCAAGCTCTGCATTAGCCATAGCAACCCCCAAGACCGGCATAACGAAGCATTGTAAAATCATTCATACCATCACCAAAAGCTACTAATTTCTCTCGACTGTCTCCTCGTCCATTAAGATAAAAATCTAGTGCTTGCGCTTTATCTATTCCCTTTTCGGTAATTTCCAAAAAAAATGGTTGAGAATGAGAAATAGATAGTTCGCCTTTCCATTGTTCTTTTAATCTCGTTTCTAGAATACTCATCCTTTCAGGCGGTATAGTCATGAGACATTTAACTATGGGAAACCGTATGTCAGTCTCAAAAATTTTTCAATTTTTATCTGCATACCGTTCAACTGCGCTTCAAAATTACAGTACTTTTCTTTTGGTTGCTCAGTAAGAATATAATTATCCTGATAAGTAAGTAGGTTTGCTCCCATCTCTCTAGCTTGCTGAACCAAGGACGGAATTCTCTGCTTCCGCAAAGGTTGTTGATAAAGAATTTCGCCAGTTTTACAATCTGTTAATTCTCCTCCATTAAAGCTTAGAAGTATACCGCCCAATTCTTTAAGGCATAAAGCATTTTCCACCTTGCGCATACCATAAGTTGGTCTACCTGAAGCCAAAATTAATATTCCACCAGGCGCAATAAACCTTCGTAGAATCATTTTTGGTGAATTCACTTACTTCATGATCTTTATTTAGCAAGGTACCATCCAAATCAACAGCAACATATCTTATTTGATAATTCTTTTCAATACATCATTTATTGAAGTCCTCAATTTTTTACACCCCATTCATATGCCCCTTAATACGACAGGTTTGACGCGCTTTTTAGATTACCCATACACATACTCAGTTCTAAAACATGGGTCAGTAAAATCCTCTTCATTTTTGATTTAAAAATACTTATCCGAATTCGCTTTGTATCTTCTTAAGTCTGATAGCTTGTTCCAAATAGCTCGTAATAAAAACCACTAATCCAAGAATCTCCACACCCAGTTGTATCTATCGCTCCACCGGAAACATTATACGGTTCCTTTTGGTAAACATTTTTCCGTCATACACCCAGGGCGCCAGCTGTTCCAGCAGTTAAAATAGACATTTTACAGCCATAGTAATCTACACTGGATGTAGCATATCCATGTTTTCTCTCTGAGAAAGTTCTTCCTTGGCCGAAAAAAAGAATATAATCTACATTCTTCGCTATTTCGGAAACATTCTCATTGTTCCATTTTGTAGAAAAAGTCATATAGCAAAGGAATTCCTGCAAGTCGCAATTTTTCTAGCTGATTATCGATATAGCTGTAGCGAGCTGGTATGAATAATGTCGAAGTTTTTTAGCATAACAAAGTATATCCTCTGTAATTTCCAATGGATTAGATTTAACAAGACCTCCATCATTCTCATCTCCCAACACTCTCTCCCCTTCCACAAGTTGACAACTACATCTCCCTGTCTCCCCATGAAGCATCACACTTTTGCTATATTCAACGCCGTAATAAGACAAAGAATCTGTCACTATTTTTGCATACTTATCATCGGCCAGAACCCCAATATAAGCCGACTTATAACCAAGCTGTGCACAATATACCGCCACATTGATACAATTCCCTCCCGGATGAATCATTTCGTCCATATAATTGATATCAACAACATTGTCGCCTATGCATAGAATTTTAATCATTTCTACCCCCATCGCTTTCTTTTATTTAGCAAGTTTTTTAATCATCCCTTAACAGCACCTGCATTCATCCCCTGCACAAAGTATCTTTGTAAAAAGATGTATAACAGCACCATCGGTAATGCAGCTAATGTAAGACCCGCCAAAAGCACTCCCCAATCAGTCTGGGAAGTAGAACGTATGGAAAAAATCGCTAGTGGTACAGTTCTAAGTGCTTTTCCTTCTGTAAATACCAACACAAAGGCAAAATCATTCCATATATATCGAGCAGACATAATAGACACTGTCGCAATAATCGGTTTGCACATAGGTAATACCACTTTTGTAAATGTCCCAATGATACTACATCCGTCAATAATCGACGCCTCTTCAATCTCTACGGGTAAGGTAATCATAAATGACCACACAAGAAAAAGAAAACGGTATACGAAAAGCAACGTAAGTAAGTAGTAACCCTAATCTTGTATTATATAATTTAGTTAGGCTTAGCATTTTATAAATCGGAATCAAAGAGCACTGTGGCGCAAGCATCATCCCCGAAAGAATAAACATAAATAATGCATACCTATATTTGATTCTAAAACGGATTACCGCATACGCTGCCATGGACGATATAAAAACCACTAATCCAGTTCCAAAAACTGTAAACATCAGGCTATTTAACGTAGCCTTTGCTATATATGTATTCCAAACATAGATAAAAATTTTTAGGACTTAACGAGGTTGGTAAAGTCCAGGGGATCCAAAAAAATTTCAGAATTGCTTTTAAAACCACTTATTAACATCCACGTAAGCGGAAATAGAATGACAATTATGTATAAAACCATCAGGATATGTATTACCAATTTCTTTTAATTTCGTATTCCTGCTCATGCCTTTTTACCTCTTTTATTGAAATCATCAACGTTATAGAGTCTCATTTGCACAAAGGAAAATGCAAAGGTAATCAGAAAAAGAAGTACACCGATTGCACTCGCATAGCCCATATTATCTTTTCGAAATCCTGTTTCATACATCATTACCGCTAATGTTTCTGTTGCATTTCCCGGTCCACCACCAGTCATTACATAAACTTCATCAAAAACCATAAATGCGCCTATGATTGTTACCGTTGTATTCATTAAAATAGTGGATTTAATCATCGGAATAATGATTTTAAAAATCTGCCAATGACTGGCACCATCTATCTTCGCAGACTCAAGTACTTCAGTAGGTACATTAAGAACCCCGACAGTATATAACATAACCATCTCTCCGATGTATTGCCATTGTGAAACCATAATAATAGACATCATCGCCGTATTCTGGTCTCCTAACCAATCATGAGCCAGTTTATCTAATCAATATAAGAAAGAAAAAGAATTTACGAAACCAATAGAAGGGTTATACGCAATAACCCATAGAAGTCCAATAGCCGTTAATGATATTACTGCAGGAATAAAAAAATAATAACTCGAGTCAATGCGAGCAAATTCCATTTTTTTGCATAACTAATAAAAAAATATAGGCAATTACTAAACCGAACCCAGCTTGAAAAATCAAAGACACTACTGCATAAAGTACATTGTTCATCAATGCATGCAATATTTTCTCATCAGAAAAAGCTTAATATAGTACTGCAGTCCAACAAATTTCATCGACTTAGAGTATGCTGTCCATTTAAAGAAACTATAGTATACGTTTAAAATAACCGGTAAAAATATCAGTGTAGATACCAACACAATAGCAGGTAGCATAAATAGCATTAACATTTTTATTATTATAAAGAGGGTCATTATCTACTCCTATATTTTCTTATATCTGTCCTCATTTCACTAAAGATATTCGTTGTATTTTTCTTTTGTAAAATAGAAGAACTTTTTGAAATTAATACTAGATTCTTTTCAAAAGGAATCTACCGCATCTGTACGCTATACACCATGCGGAAGATTCCCGAAAATCACATTTATTTATCTGCTTTTACTTCAGCCGCAGTCTTTGATACCTTCTCCATTATCATAGCACCCGTGTCATTCTGAAAGATTGTTTGACATCCCTCCAAATAGGTATCTGCCACCGTCTGATTTAATACGCAATCTAACCATTCAGACATCCCTGGTGCACTTAAGTTGTTATTGATAATGTCAGTCGTTCCTTTTATCAACTTGCGCATCTAATTCAACATTTGTTACTGGCAGGAAGCCCAAGTCATAGCACATCTTGGATTGAACCGCATCACTCGTCAAATACTTAAGAAATTTAATAGCTTGCTCCGGATGCTTACTCTCAGAATTTACCATGAATTCATCTGGACCACCGGTAATATATCCCGTCTCACCTTTTGCACCTTCAACCATCGGGGAGGTAAAAATATCTCAGCCATTTTCTCCTAATGCATCATTGTAAATTTTAAGATTTTGAACTTCCTCATATACCATGGCAGCCTTGCCTTCTTGCACCATAGATTGTGACATTTCCCAAGTCATAGAATTGGCATCGCTGTTAAAATATCCCTTTTCCTTCATGGATTTCATCATATCCAATGCCTCTGCATAACCCGGATCCGTGAAATTCGTATCCTCCAATTCATAATTTTTTCAGTATTTCCTTCGGTACAAGATTTCCATTCAAAGAAGTAAGATAATGGCAAATAACCCAAAGGGTATTGATTTCCTATGGCTATAGGCACTTCTCACTCATCTTGATTTTCTCGCAACTCTCTTCAAGTTCCTTCCAAGTTTTTTGGAGGCTCCTTAATACCAGCTTTTTCAAAAATAGATTTATTATAAATCATTACCTTTACAAGAATAATCAAATGGAATACTCCAGTACGCGTCTTGCTTTTTGCTCGCTTCAATCATCACCGGATTAAAAACTTTTCATCCATTCCTGATCTTCAGTCAAATATTTAGAAATATCCATTGCATTCCCTGTGTCCACATACTGCTGAATTCTTTTCTCCGCTCCACGTAAAGAAAATATCGGGAGCTGAATCACTTCCCAAAGTACCCTAGTTTTGTCTTTAATCTCTTCATCACCATAGGCTGTCATTTCAATTTTAATATTCGGATTATCTTTTTCGAAATCAGCAACAACTTCTTCAAAAACTTCATTCTAACTTCTTCTGGGAACTTATGCACAAACTTGATAGTTACCTGCTCTTCATCAGGATTTTTATTTTTCACTATCCGTTTTGTTACTCCCATTTGTCTTTCCACACGAGAGTAAAAATAAAGCACCCATCGATAAGATTAGAGCCTTCATAACCAAACTTCTTTTTCTCATCTTTTTTTCCTCCATTCTTTTTGTGAATAAATAATTATATATTTTATTTTTTTAGATTGATTATATGTGCATTATTTATGATGTCATATTATCACGTATCATCTATATAGGTCAATACATTTCATGACGTCTTTGTATTTTTGAAGTATCTGACTAGTACCTTCTAAGTAGATAGTTCTATGATTCTAAATTTTTCATATGCCAGTATTTAACCAAATCGGAGGAAAATCTCTCAGATATAGATTACCTTTCACCCGATAGAGCCTTACCTATGGACGCCAATACAAAAAGCCCCTCAGCTTATACAGAGGCTTTTTATCTAAAAGAAAGGCTTCTCCTCCTACCTTTTTCTTATTGATAGCTTTTTCATTGTTTCCAGAAGAAGAATTCTGAATTGCGCTATGTCCATTTCCATAGCAAGTTCCACATTTGCTCCTTCGATTTGGACATCTTTTGGCATGGAGTGAGAAATATCCAGCTCCGGGATGCGTACCATAAACTCTCTCCAGTCACAGACCGTCATCCCTCTGGTCAACTTTCCCTTCCGTTTCCACATCCATCTTTACATGAACCGACTTTTCTGATGATTTCAGGACAAATAATCCAAGCTACGGTGCAAGCATCACAAAGCTGTGTTGCGCCAGACTGACTTGCAAATTCTAAAAGTTCCGCACAAAAATCTCCTACTTTAGTATGCCACTCTCTAAAAGATTGCAACCTCTTCCTCTCCCATCGCATTCTGTCTCGTCGTATTCAAGCCCTAGCATCTTAATAGGAATTCCGGAATCCAGTACTATTTTTAGCCGCTTCCGGATCAACATAGATGTTAAATTCCGCAGTATGCGGTAACATTTCGGAAAATGCGGAACCTCCCATAATCAGAATTTCCGGGATATTCTTCGCAATCTCCGGCTTTCTCTGCAGTGCGGTTGCGATGTTGGTCAGCGGCCCCTAAAGCAATTAAGGATACATCCGTCTTTTTCGGAATAAAGCTCTATCAAATAATCAACGGCATCCTTTTTCCTCTTCTTTTTCTATAAAGGAAGTACAATGTTCCCTAAACCGCTTTGTCCATGTGACTGCCGGAGCACGAACGATTTCTCCTTTTAAAGGCATGTCACAGCCTGCATAGACCGGAATATGGGAAAATCCTGTGAGTTCTAAAAATATAGCAAGCATTCTTTTTCGTAAATTCAATTCCGTATTTCCTCGACAGTGGTTACAGCAAGAACATCAAGATGCTTTTAAGCAAAAGAAGAAGGGCAAACGCATCATCCACTCCGGATCACAGTCTATTATCACTTTTTCCGTATTTCCAAAGCCTGACCTTTTTCCTCCATCTCTACCTCCAATTAAATTTCTTCTGTTTCTCAAGATGGAAATCAGAACCAAGGCAAAAATAGTTGCCAGATAAGGAATCATTTCCAAAAACTCCGTAACAAAGTTTCCGCTACTCTTTAAAGTCGTCGCTAGTGCATCGCAAAAACCGAAGAACAATGCCTGCAAATGCGACTCCAACCGAAGTCCACCGGAGATATTTCGATGCGGAAAGACCGATATAGCCTCTTCCGTTAATCATGTTTTTCATAAAGAAGCTGACCCAGCCCATGGACATGAAGGCTCCGCCCAGTCCGCATAAAATCCCGGAAATCAGGAAGGAAATATAGCCTATTTTCTGCATTGATTCCCAGCGTTGACGCCGCCTTGGGATTCTCGCCCCACTGCACGAAGGCGAAGCCCGAGACGTGTCTTATTCAAAAGAAATACACCCGTAAACACTGATAAATGCAACGTAAGTCAGTATATTGTGCCCTGAAAGCGCCCTGTCAAAAAGGGAATGGAGGACAGACCCGGAATTGTCAAGGAAGGCAAGGTATAAGCCTTTAATCAGCCGCAGAGGTGGTCGACTTCTCTCCCGTAAGGAGATACATTACAAAGACAGGTACCGCCTGAAACCGCGAGGGTTAACAGCAATACAGGTCAGATAGAGGTCCGTCTTTCCCTGTCAGATTGAAAAAGCGATAACCAAACTGGTAAGTACGCTGAAAAGCACAGCCATAAACAGACCAACAAAAACATTTCCGCTAAGTCCCGCAAAAATAACGCCTGTCAAAGTCGCAACCAGCATCATTCCTTCCAAAGCCATATTCAACATCCGCCCTCTTACTGATTACCGCAGCAAGTCCCGCATAAATAAGCGGTGTAGAAAGTCGAAGTGTGGAAAAACAAATGCGACGCAACCATTCCAGTCTCATTTCTATTTCTCCCTCCTTCTCTTCTGAAAAGCAGATCCGCCACTTCCTTCTTTTTATCTTCAACCAACTCTTTTTCCACTGCTTTATAAATCATTTTTCTTCTTTATACCGCCCATGAAATTCTTCCAGCTGCTACAAGCAGAATAACGATTCCCTGGATTACGGTAATAAATTCCACCGGAATATCTCCTTTGAGTTCACCACATCGGCACCGATTCGGATATAGGCAAGTAAAGATAGCGGCAATGGGGACAAGTAGTGGATTTTTTTCTCGCCAAAACAGCAACCATCAAGCCGTCAAAAACCATGCTGTGTACTGGTTACCCACTTTAAAAACGGTCATAGTTTCCGAGAATCTCACGAAGTTCCCCAAGCCCCGCTATGGCACCGCCAATCAGCTGCGCCATAATAATCGTTCCGTTCATATTCATGCCGGATGCCTTTGCAAAATTGGGATTGCTTCCCACTACGCGGATTTTATAGCCGAAAAACGGTTTTTATAAAAAGAATCGCCACAAAGATAACCGCCAATACCGCCAGGGAAATCCCCCTGAGATCTTCAGTTTCCCTCAAGATTGGGAAGCAGTGCATTTTTCCGGTAAAAGCATAGAACCCTAAATAGCCTATGGAATTATCCTTTATCTGATACTTTTAAAACCCAAATCGTAAGAATACCAAAACACTGTTGAGCATTAGAAACCACAACAATATTCGCATTGAATTTTCAAATCCAAAACAGCCGGAATGCCATTCACTACGATTCCAGCCATGACACCGATTATCAAAATAATCACAATTGTCAAAAATAGGATTCAGTGTATTCCCCAGGGTCAAAGCCACCCAGGTTGCAATACAACCGGACAGCATAAAAATACCCTCTCCCTGCAAGGTTGAATTTATTTACCGTACGTATGAAGCAGAAACATAGACCGGTAAAAAGGTAAACGGTACTGCCAAGCTGATAATACTCCCAATTCTTCGGAGAGAGGTGAGCGGTCCCCAGAACGAACTGTCTTACAATAAACAGAGGGTCACTGCTGATGACAATGAGCGTTAATAACGCAATTCCGTATGAAATGGCAATAGCCGAAAAGAATTCTTATTATCTCAACAGAAATTTTCGATTTTTCTAGTCTTATTCACAGAACTCCCTCCATTTCTTTCATGGACATTTCCTTTAAGCCCAACATATATTCTCCCAAGCTCCTCTTCCGTCACCTTGCTTGTCTCCGGAAAAGCCGCCACAATCTTTCCCTTTTCTCATCACCAACAAGCGATCCGTACATTCCAAAATCTCATTTAAGTCTGCAGAGATTAACAAGGTCGCAACTCCCTCCGTCCTGGATTTTTGTACGATGGCTTTTCGAATCATCTGCGCCGCACCCACATCAATTCCTCTTGTCGGCTGATTGGCCAAGATGAAAATTCGCTCCCAGAGGTAAATTCTCTGGCAACTACCACCTTCTGAATATTTCCTCCGGAAAGCTATTCTGACCGGCTGATCCCGATTATCGCAGGCAATCTCAAAATCCTTAATACACTGATCCGCCAATTGATTTACTTTTTCTGTTCAAGAAAAATTCCGTTTCGAGAACTCTTTCTTATAAAAATCTATCCGATATGATATTGTCCTTTATCGACATATCCGGTGCACACCCAAAGTCCATTCGATCCTCGGGGATGTACGCCAAACCCATCAAACGAATCTCGTGCGTCGTTTTTTTATGAATATCCTTTCGATTTAATTCCACTTTTCCATTGCTATAGCTCTTCATCCCTACCAAGACGTCAGATAAGGTATTTTTGCCCATTCCCTCTATTCCGGCAATTCCCACAACCTCTCCCTTTTTGACCTGCAACTTAGGAATGTCCAGCTCCGTCTGTCCTGCATGGTCGTGTATCAGCAGGTTTTCTATATTTAAAATGCTCTCTCCGAGCTCGGGAGCCTCTTTTTCAATTTTTAAAAACGACATCACGGCCAACCATCAGCCTGGAAATGTCGGATTCCTTTAGATTCTCGAGGTCATGGCTTCCCAAACAATAGCCATGTCTCAAGATTACTACTCTGGAACAGATATGCTTTACTTCTTCAATTTATGCGAAATAAAAGATGATGAATGCCCCGTTTTTTCAGACCAAAAGCTGTTCGAATAACTCCTCAGTTTCCTGAGGAGTTAAAACAACCGTAGGTTCATCCATAATGATAATTTTTTTGCACCACGGATAAAGCACCTTCATGATTTCTATTTTTGCATCTGTCCGACGCTTAAGTCTTCCACCTTTTTAACGGATCAATGTTGAAGTTGTACTTTTCCGCCACTTCTCTCGTCTGTTCCACAGCCTTTTGGAAATCAAACAAACCGTTTGTCATGGGTTCGATTCCCCAAAACGACATTTTCCGCAACAGTCAGGGGAGGGAAAAGCATAAAATGCTGATGAACCATCCCAATACCCTTGAAATAACATCTAAAGTATTTTTGTATTTTTCACCAATTCTCCGTTTAAAAACACCTCTCCCGTCTGGGGCTCTTCTATCCCGAAAAGGATTTTTCATCAGTGTTGTTTTTACCGGCGCCGTTTTTCCCCGCAAAAGGGCCAAGATTTCTCCCTCATTAATCCAAAAAGGTAATATTTTTTATTCGCAACAAATCCGTTATCATAGATTTTTGTGATGTTTTCCATTCTTAAAACTTCTGTTGCCATTTTTACCTCCTGAATTTTTAAAAATAACATTACCGTATTTTTACAGGTGCTACAGATTCCAATAACTTCTGGTACTCAGACTCCTCTTTGAAATCATAGTAAGACTTTTGGCTTGATCTCTCCGGAGATAATCTTCTCTTTTGTTTCCTTCATCACATTTTCTGATGTCCTCAGGAACATTCTTCTCGAAAAACTCGTTGTCCACGTAGCCTACTGCATTATCCTTTAGTCCCAAGTTGTTCTGCTTACCCCACTCTGCAGTTCCGTCTTCGACATGTTCGAAAGAAGGATACGACTGAATCACCGACATTCTTTAGCATGGAAGTTAAAAATCACGTCCGCAAGCTCTTTGTTTTCGGAATCCTTTATAGTACTGATACTGATCGGGTCCACACCGATAGCCCAGGTATTTAAGCTCTGACAAGCTTCAAAGAGTCCTGTTCCGGAAGCACCGGCAACCTGATAGAATACATCCGCATTCTTATCTCTTGCTTCTGTTAAGCAAAAGCTCTTTCATCTTTGCCGGATCAGTCCAGGAACCTACAGAAGCTTTAACAATCTTTACATCCGGATTGTAGCTTGTTGCACCATCAATGAATCCCGTTACAAAGTCAGCGATAACAGGAATGTCCATACCCTACATTTACCGCAACCACGCCGGACTTCGTCATCCCTCCTGCAGGCGCCCTACAATATAGGAACCCTCGTTCTGCGCATAGAAAATTAATGCCACATTGTCCGGAATATCCTTCTCATCCATGGATTCATCCACAATGACGAACTGGTTCTCCGGATTTTCCTTGGCAATCTTTAAAATCTGATCTCTGAAGGTGGAAGATGCCACAATGTAATGATAGCCTTCATCGATTGCATCAAAAATGATGTCCTCGTACTTATCATTCTTTGTCTCATCGCCCGCTTCAATAGTCTTACAATCCCAGCCCTTCTCTCTCATGATTTTCATACCGTTCTCTAAAGAATCCGAGAAAGACTTATCTCCGAGTGTCTGGCAAATATGTGCAATTTTCTTCTCCACCTTTGCGCTTCCTTCAGCAGCTTGAGAAGCATTGCTTTCCTTTGTTTTTCTCCGCCTTGTTTAGCATGAGCCCGGTAAAAAGCTAGGGCCAGAAGCCCCAAAATCACACACAATAATAACGTCTTTTTCATAATGACCTCCTTCATGGCTATATGATTTTTTATCCATTTCATGGATAGAACACGAATAAAACCTACGGTAGCTTCTAATACAATATTCAGTTTCACGATAGAAACAACGATGAAGGAGACAGAGTGGAGCCAAAACGCCGCGATTGAGGCTAAAGGAATCGTAATCAGCCACATGGTGAAAATATCCGAAATAAATCCGGTTTTTCCGTCTCCTCCGGCTCTCAGCACGGCAATCATCCCTGTCATCTCTACGCCGGAAAACGGCCAAATCAGAGCTAAAATCAGAATAAAATCCCTTTGTATAATTTTCGGGTTATCTCCGATAGCGGGAAGAGCCCCAAAAATTGATTCTGTAGTAAAAAAGTCAAAAGAGCCAAGAAAGAGCCCGCCTAAAAAGCCAATCAGAAGGATGCTGTATGCCTCTTTTTATTCTACCTCTATCGGCTCCTGAACCGATTGTGTTTCCAATTGTCACGGAGCACGCATGAGTATTCCATTCATAAAACATCCCATGCATTGGTAGAAAAATATTGGCAATATTATAGCCTGCCACAACAAGCACATCGAGACGCCCTGTAATACTGCTTCCTGCCGTAGTGCCGACTGACCAAATGATTTCCATGAGCAACAATCGGCATCGCAACTTTTCGAAAAATCACCGGACAGTTTCTTGTTTCTTCTAAAAAAAGTCCGTAAAGCGAAAGGTGATTTTCTTATCTATTACCAGTAAAAATGAGTAATATCAAAAGTTCTATCAATCTGGCTGTCAAAGTTCCGACTGCACTCCCATATATTCCCAACTTCGGGAAAATACCCTTTCGAAAAATAAGAATGTAGTTTAAAAAGAATATTGAGCGGATAACTGATCAGATTCACATAAAAGAGATGGAAGTTACTTCTATCCGCGGAAGCAAGCAAAAAAATCATGACGCTCATAGCACATAAGGGATAGAAAAAAGACGATACTCTCAGAAAAGAAGACGATAAATTCAACACTTCTCCCTTTGTGGAATAGAAGCTCATAATCCCTTCGAAAAAAAGGAAAAAGGAAGAGAATAAAAATGCAAAACAAAAATTTGCTCTTATTCCGATTGCATATAAGTCCTTAATTTTATCCAAAGTCCCGTCTTTCCCCAATACTGGGAAATCAACACACAGGCTGATACGGACATGCCTCCTACAATGGTGTAGAAAATAAAAAAACAATTGCTGTGCCTGTGTACCATGCCATCTCAATCTCCCCACTCTGGATAGCATCATGCTGTCGCAGAGATCTACCATTACTCTCAAAATCTGCTGTAGAATAATAGGAGCTGAAAGAAATAGAATTTTTTTATAAAATCTCACTCCTTTACAAAGACTTCCATCGACCATCCTTTACTTACCGCAACGGGCTATACTTTCTTTGATCCATTTTCTTTAAATACATCAAGCTTCAAATCCGTAGCTACCTGCACTGAAACTCTCCCCTTCTCTTCCCCGGAGAAAAGAATAAATCGTCTTTCGGACTTCGCTGTCTTACTGACATCAATTTCTATAAAAGCCTTTTTAAACTCCAAGCATTTCCGGACAGAAAAATAGCGGCTGATGCCAAAGCATCATGCATCATGGCATCCTCCCGCCTTCTGCATGACGCTGGAACATTTTTCTCAAAAATCTCGGCGGTAAAGAGACGCCGGATTGCCGATGGTCTTGATTTCCTTGCAATCTTCACGCGTTAAAATCGCTCTTTCCGTCACATCAAGACCTACAAAGTGAAGAGGAATCCTGCATGAACCACTATATCCGCGGCATAGGATCACCCAAATATTAAATTCTGCATCATCTGAAACATTTCCACCGTTTATAGCTCCGCCCATAATCCAAATATGCTTAATTCTTTCCTTAATGGAGGGATAGAGGCAAAATGCAATGGCAAGATTCGTCAAAGGTCCAACTGCTAAGATTTCCAGATTTTTCATACTTTTGAGATAAGTCCAAAAATAAATTCAGGTGCATTCAAGTCAACAAATTTACTACTTTTTACAAGCTGACAATTTCATGCCGAACAAACCATCAGAACCATGTGTGTCACTATAATAGTTTCCTCTCGGAAACAGAGGCTCTGAGCTCCTCTTGATACAGGAACGAATATCCCAAATACTCCATAAGCCTTAAATTATTCTCAGACGTGTGATTCTTGCACATTTCCATTCACCGAGCTGATTCCGACAACTTCCACATCTTCACTCTGATTTCCGAGCGTTGCCACTATGGCAATCGCATCATCCGTCCCGGTGTCACAATCTATCAAAAATATGTCTCTTTTCCATATCGTACCGCCTTTTCTCTACTCTTCCTTTTTCAAAAACTCTTCTACCGTCTTCCTTGTCGGAATACTGCAAGCGGCACCTTCTTTTCCTACGGCAAGACTGCTGCCAGCTGCCGCCTCCCGCAAAAGCTCTTTCAGGCTCATATCTCTTAAGTAGTGCGGAAAGAAAGTATCCGCAAAAGGTATCCCCTGCGCCTGTTGTGTCTACTGCCTTAACAGAAAAAGCATCTTGAAAATACTTTTCTTCCCCGTCCATGTAGTAGCATCCCTTTTCTCCAAGCGTTAAAACCGCTTTTAATCCATGGATAGTTCTTCCGAGTGCTACCAGAATTTCCTCCGGTGAGGAAGACTCACCGCCAACGATTTCCGCCCCTCCCTTCATTTACAATAAGATAATCCACATCATGGAGGTCCACTTCGAAATCTTTTTCATTAAAGGGTGAGGGGTTGAAAAGCCACCTTGGCACCGGAGCTCTTTGCCTTTGCAATTCCGTAGGCCACATTGGAGATTTCATTCTGAAAAAGAGCGATATCCCCTTCTTCCAAGGCTTCACAAGCCTCGATCATCTGTTCCTTCCCCACTTCTCCGTTGGCACCGGAAACAATGATGATGCAATTCTGCCCTGCATGATCCACCTGTATTACGGCATGACCGGAGGCCGTGTTCTTCACCGCAATATGGCTTGTATCCACACCTTCCTCTTTTAAGCAGTTTACAAGCGCAGTGCCATCTTTTTCCGACAGCTCCGACATGCCATACAGTGGACCCGGCTCTGGCACATGCTATAGACTGATTCAGTCCCTTTTCCGCCAAGATTTTTCAAAATAGGAGTTCGCGCTCTTCGTTTCTCCCGGAGCTACAAAATGCTCTACTCCATACTTGCGATCAGATTCAAGGATCCAAAATTCATCAGCTTCATCTATTACCTCGTCCCAGCCCTAACGAAAAATGAAAAATAAACGCACTGCACTCATCAAGAATTTATTTCCGAAATTATTTCCTTACTTGCATGATATATGATATACTTTTTCTTGGTCAATACATTTGTACATCTTTGTTGAAATAAACAATTATAACACGTTTTTATTTGTGCATATTTTTATGGAGTTTTCCTATGAAAGTAAAAGAGTTTGCAAAAATTGCCGGAGTATCTCCCTCTACTATTTCCAAAATCATTCATCATAATGATCAAAATATCAGTGTGGAGACAAAAGAGCGGATTCTTGCTCTTGCAAAATCATCCAGCTTTCTCCCCTACAAGTTGCCGGAAAAATACACATAATTTTTCTTCTGGGTATCCTGCTGAGAGATTTTTCTGAATTTTCCCAAGTTGAAATACTTGATTGAAATTTTTACAAAATCACGGTTATCAATGTATTCTTTCTTCTTCCGAAAATACGGATAGCGGCGAAAAGAAACAATTAAATCTTCTACAGGCCAGAGGCGTCAGTCTGGTTCTGTGGGAAGCTCTTAACGCAGAGACAAATCAAGAAATTTTAGAGGGCCTCTCAGATTCCCTTTTTACTCTTTAATTCAAAAGGAGAAAACGTGCTCTCTCCGAATTACCGGTCGCTCTCTTATTTTTCTTACACAATGTCTATTGCAAAGGGACATCATAAAAATAGCCTGTTTAGCTGTAGAAAATTCCTACAAAAGACTTTATCTCCGGTTACAGTACTTGTCTTATTGAGCACAATTTGAAAGTAAACACGGAGTTTATTTTTATGAAAAAGAAAGTTGTAAAAATTATCTCTTGCAAAACAGATGTACAGCCTTAGTTTCGTCCTCCTATGCGACGCTAATAGAAATGTATTATTTTTCTTTTACAACAATCCTATAGTATCCTTCCGACCTTTCTCTTCTGGCTCTTGCGGAGGAAACAGATACTATTACAGAGCAACTCTCCGCACTGATTATTCCCCAGACGAGAATTTGCTATGCATTGTGCCAATATGGTGACAGAGATTTTTGGAAAAAGCAAAAGGACTCATCCTCTTCTTTTCACCCTATACTAAAGCTGAATTCCGAAGTTTCAATACAAAAGATGCAAGGCTCTTCCGTTCCCAAAGTATTGGTAATTGGGAGCATGAATACCGATCATTATTTAAGCTTTAAAGAATTGCCAAAGCGCGGTGCAACGACAACCACAGATAAATCCTTCGTCTACCCCGGCGGAAAGTGTCTGAACCAAAGCATTGGGCTGGCGAGACTCGGGCTATGTCCTCTCCCTATCGCCGCAATCGGATCCGATATGGAGTCACAATGCTTTTGAATTATTTGCATAAAGAAAAAAATCAATACTTCCGGTATAAAAAGTATGAAAAAGACCCAGACCGGACAAGCGCAGATTTTTCTTACAGGAAGACGGTGAATCTATGATCACCATTATGTCCGGTGCGAATTCTTATTTGAGCCCCTGAAGATATCCATAAAAAAAGGCTTTGTTTTCAAAGCCAAATTCTGCCTTCTGCAGACCGAAATCCCTATCAGCACCATTCAAAAAGCCTGTGAAATGGCAAAGCAGATGAATATTTGTACTATTTTGAAGCCAAGTACCGGTCCCCTGCATTCCGGAAGAACTTTTTCTCTCATTGACTTCATGATTCCGAACATAAATGAAATCATGGAACTTGTTCCCCACGAAAAACTACAAACTTGCGACGAAAAGAACTTTTTAAGAAAAGGAGTAAAAACCGTCATAGTCAGTTTAGGGGCTAACGGCATATATATAAGAAACAAAGACATCGACAGTGTGATAAACGCAGTGTCAGTTCCTGTTATTGATGCTACAGGTGCATCAGACGCCTTCATCAGTGCTTTTACCGCTTATCTTGCTAAAGGATATTCCATTCTGTCTGCAGACAAAAATTGCAAATTGTGCCGCTGCACTCTCCATCGGAAAGCAGGGCGTAGCCCCCGCTCTTATAGAGGAGGATGTGCTGGAAGCCTTTGTAGAAAACAGGACTCTCTCTCCTTTCTCTTTAAATTTTCCCTTAATCCCCTTCTACTTTCTCGAAGCTTAGCTTTACGAAATATCTCTTTGCTTGCCGGGCTCTTTTTCCATCCGGATTCTTTTCAAAAATAAAAATCCGCCCCAAAAAGTGAATCTTTATTTTCTATATTTTTCTACAAAATCCCCAAAATCTCTCAAAACTTTCCACCTTATACTTCGCCATCCCTCCGGTGTAGCATCTCCTATCGCGATGCTGTCCATTCCGCCTTTCTTCGCGGCTTCAATTCCGGACTTTGCATCCTCCATGACGATGCAGTCGGAAGGATTTAAGCTCAACATTTCCGCCGCCTTTAAAAAGACTTCCGGATCCGGTTTGGTTTTCGTAATATTCGTCCCGTCGGAAATAGCATCGAAAATACTGCTTTTGCTTTTTAAGCGTTCTAAGATAGGCTTTTGCATTTTCTACTGGAAGAGCCGATAGCAAGCTGATAGCCCCTTTTCTTAAGTTCCAACAAGGTACTTTTCACCTCTTCCTGAAAATCCACTTCCGTCATTTCCTCCAGATAGGAACGATAGGTTTGTTTTTGATCAAGGTAATGTTTCCGTTTCCTCGCTACTCAGCTTTCCGTCATAGTTTTTCCAGAATAATCTGAAAGCTCTCGGCTCTACTTACCCCTCTTAATCTTTGATTGATGTCCTCATCAAAATAAATCCCCTAACTCATCCGCTATTTTTCCAAGCAAGATAATGAAAACCGGTCCGTACTGCAGATTACTCCCGTCCAAGTCAAAAATCACCGCTTTTATACTTTCATGGTCTTCCCGCTTTCTTATGGTATAGGAATTGTCCCCTTTAATCGTGATTTCCGTAGCTTCTCCTCATGCATAATACTGAATTGCAATTCCTCCCATTCTTTAGGCATGTGAGGTTGTAAATGAAGCTCTCCGTTTTCATCAAGGGAGAGACCCGCAAAGCCGAAGACCACGGTCTGCCAAACTCCGCCGGTATTTGCCGCATGGATTCCTTCACGGGTATTTCCCTGAATATTCCACAAGTCGAGGAGTGCCGCCCGCCTTAAATAGCGATAGGCTTTAGAAGAGTCCCCTATTTTTAAGCCCATAATAGCATAAATGCTGGGGCTTAAGGAAGATCCGTGCAAAGTCCGCTTCTCATAGTAATTGTAGTTTTCCCGAATGGTCTCTTCGTCAAATTCCTGTCCGAGCAGATACATAAGCATAACGACATCCGCCTGCTTAATGAGTCGCGTTTCAGGAATACTCTTTGTTTTTAAAATCTCCGGTCTGACAGGCCAGTCATTCTTGTCATACTTCTCTATCAGAACTTCATAGATCGAAATATCCCTCGAATTGCTCGAAAATCTTCGTGCCTTCCTTCTTCGGAATATAGATTTTTATCGCTGATTTCCCTCAAGTTTCCACTTCTTTCTCCGTGAAATGAAGCTTCTCACAAAAGGCTTTGATACTCCTTTTTCCCGTGAATCTCTCATTTCCGTTATTAAGAGAGCTTACAAAGCGAAGACACCATTTCACCAAATAGTTGGTGTAAACATTGTTATTCACCGGTTCATGCCACTCATCCGGTCCGGTCACTTCACGGATTTCATACAGCTTTAGCGTCTCATTGTAAAGTACTCTGCTTGCCCAAAATCTTGCCGTCTCCACAAAAGATTTCCAGCTGCTTCCTTATAAGAAGTCCGTATCTCCGGTCGTTTCCGCATATTTGTACGCACCATACATCACCGCGGCTGTAACATGGTGCTCATATTTAACCACATAGCAACGGTGGCAGGAGCCGTCCGGTTCAATCGTCCAGTCCGGACACTGTTCCGTTCCGTCATCGGCGGACTCCCAAGGATACTGCGCGCCAAGATATCCGTTTTTCCGCGCATTTTTCTCAGCCGCATCAAGAAGTCTATAGCGATAGCGTTCCAGTCTCCTCGCTTTTTCCGGGAAAACAAAGGAAAAGAAAGGCAGCATGAAGAGTTCCGTATCCCAGAGGCATGGCCTCCGTACTCCTCACCGCTTAACAGCTTTGCGCCGACATTGACTCTATCATCATACTCACTTGCGGTACTCATCGGGTGGAAAAATGTTGAAACGAACCGCGCGGTCCAGCTCAAAATCACCTTTAATTCGAACATTCGCGCGCTTCCACATCGTATCATAAACCTTTTTATGCGCTTTAAGTTCTTCCGTAAAGCCCCCTATCTCGAAACTCTGAAGTTCACTTACAAACGGAAGCAGGAATGGACGCTCTTTCACAGTCCTTCTCCGTAAACACGGAAACATATTTTAGAATTTCTACCGTCTTTCCCTGTCTACCTTGCAATCCGCAAGATTCCAGCCACTTCTCCGAAAGCATCGCATCTGCGATTCCGAAGTACTTCTTCCCCGTTTTCATAGGAAAAAGACTCGCTCCCGTCCCGATATGAAGCCGGTCATCTCTCGTCTCCACCTCAAGATAAATGCTGTCTTCCTTTGCCCTGTTTTTCCCGTGACCACGCTATGCTTTACCTTAAACCTCGAGTGCATCACAGAAGTTTAGGATGGATCCGTTAATCTTTGCTCTATTTCCAAAATGCCGTCATAATTTAAGGGGTAAAATACACTTTCATGCCCATTCGATGAACATTTTTCCTGCTAAGAAAACGCACGGACTCAATCAGACTTTCTCTACCTGATTCATCTCTTAAAAGGACATGCTTATAGAGCGTCGCCGTCTTTAAGTCCAGTGCTCTCCTATACTCCAGAATTTCACAGCGCTCTACAGAAAGCAATTGCTTCTCTACATAGAACTTTAATTCACTCCAGTTGGGTAAGGTGACGAGTTCCGCATAAAGGTTTCCGACTTATCAAAGATTCCGTTTATATACACATAAGGAAGGGAGGCGGCTCCCTCCTCCTGTACACCTCGTATTCCCATATAGCCGTTAGATAAGGCAAAGAGGCTTTCATACTGCAAATTTTTTCTTTGCATCGTATTGATCCTCCGAAATCAGCCAGGAATCCTCCGACATTGCCTCTCTTACATTCTTCGAAAAACTGTCTCTAATCATTGTTCTCCCTCATATTGCATTTTTATGACTTAACGGCACCGCCGATTCCCTCTAACAACTTTTATGACTTAATAGCACCGCCGGTTCCCTCTAACAGCTTTATGACTTAATAGCACCGCCGGTTCCCTCTACAATATATTTCTGTGCAAAGATAAAGGCGAGTATCGGCGGAATAATCATAATCACCGTGATACACAGCATGGGAATAATCTTTGTTCCGTGAACTCCCTTGAAAGCCGCCAGTCCCAGCGCCAAGGTGTATTTGGATCGATCCTGTAAAATACCAAAGGTCCCAGATAATCATTCCAAACGGTAATCATATTGAGTACTGCCACGAGAATGAGCGACGGTTTTAAAATCGGCAAATCATCCGGTAAATCTGGAAAGCATTGGCACCGTCAAGTCTTGCCGCTCTTCAAAATCTTTGGGCACGCTTAAGAGGAACTGCCGCATTAAAAGATATAATAAGCCGAACCGAACCACGCCGGAATAATGAGCGGTTTCAAAGTATTAATCCATCCGAAGATTTTAAATTCATGTACTGCGGAATCATGGTAACGTCCCAAGGAATCATCATTGTGAGAGAAGCACCATGAACAAGATGTTTTTCCCTTGAATTCGAATCTGGCAAAACCGTAAGCCACTAAGGAGCAGGAAACAAGCTGTCCCAAGGTAGTTAAGACGGTGACCAGAACAGTATAAGCAGAAAGGTATTAAAGGGTTGTGACCTCCATGCTTCTACATAGTTGGAAAATCTCCATACCTCCGGGAAAAGCTTCGGAGGATGAGCAATAGCTTTCCGTTTCCGTTTTCAAAGAGGAAAAGAACATATAGATAAACGGAGAAATAAAATAAATCAGCAATAATTACAAGCAATATTTCCACAACAAGATTGGTTCTTTTACTGGTCTTCATTTTCTTTTTCCTCCCTTCCTTTTTCTTCTCCGTTGTTTTCACTTTTGGTAAAATACCCAAGCCGATGAAGAGCGGAATACCACTGCGGTCAAGAGTAAAATAATGATGAACATCACCCATGCATTGGCACTGGCATAGCCCAACTTATGATGTTTAAAGGCATTGTTATAGGTATACAGACCGTAAAAATAAGTGGATTTCAGAGGCCCGCCGCCTGTTAGAGCATAACCAGAGTCACCTGCTGGAAAGAGCCGATAATGGAGGTAATCAAGTTAAACAAAAATAGTGGGAGAGATTAAGGGAAGCGTAATTGAGAAGAAGCTTCCCTCTGCCCGCACCGTCCAAAGCCGCCGCCTCATAAAGATCCGTCGGAATTCCTTTGATATCCGTATGAAAAATCAGCATCATACTCCCCACACCGAAGGCGCTCGCAAGAATCACGGCAAGAGTGCCCATGCAGGATCCACGACCCTGGCCCTTTAATGCCAAGAAGCGAGAGCAGGTAGTTTAAAACGCCGTAGTCTCCGTTCAAAAATCCAGCCCCAGATGATGGATACCGCAACACCGGAAATCACGGTCGGAATGTAAAGAGTTCGGAAAAATTTTACTCCCCGAACGTGTTGCGTAATCAGCATGGCGAAACAGGGCAATGCAGAGATTTAAAGGAACAAATATCGCCGCATACTTGAGTACTGATCAGAGAGATTTCCAAAATTGTGCATCTTTTAGTAAACATCTCTTTGAAATTAGCAAGCCCCTGAAAACAGGGGTTCCGGCAAGAGACCAGTCAAAGAAGCTCATCACCAAAGATAAAATCAAAGGCCCTATGGTAAAAACAAGAAATCCTATTATCCACGGCATAATAAAGAGGTACGGTGTTAACCCTTTCCATTTTTCCTAAACTCCATTTTCCTCGCTCCTTATATAACTTAAGCTCAGTAGAAATTCTTTATTGCTATAAAGCGTATTGCTATAACATAAATCTACTACGAGATTCGTTCATGCTTTAGATGAGTCCCGCTACCAATCCTTTATTCATTTAATACAGGTGCAATGGCTTCCTTGACATCCTTATAAGAACTTGGATTGTACATTTCTTCAAAAGCAAGCTCCAGCTCGGAAACCTCGGACCATTTGTCCATGATAAAACTTGCAGAGCGTATACTCTCCGCTTTGATCCAGCATTGCATAGAAGGGGGCATATTCCGGCTTATCCAGAATCTTCTCACTTTCCACAACAGACACAAGAACCGGGAACTCCGTTCCGATACGACTCTTGTTGTTTTCTTCATCCGTCCAGTACTTCACAAATTCCCAAATGCTGCTTCCTTGTTTTTCTTTGCTCTTCGCAATGGCTACACCGGAAGAACTTAAGATACTTGCCGACTTCTCCGTACCGAAGGAAGGAAGCTTTGTAAAGCCGAAATTCACCCCTGCTTCAGTGTACTTCTTTACTGCCCAAGCGCCGTAAACGAACATCGCCGTCTGTCCCGATTCAAATTCATCCGATCCGGATTTCTCCCGTGGCTACAGCATAGCCGTCTTTTGCCATGTCTTGGAACATCTTATAGGTTTCCAGCGCCTTATCGGAGTTGATAGCCTTCCATTTTCCCTTCTTTATCGCAATAAGCGGTTCCATTACTCCAAAGATACATCTCATAATCGCAGGGATCCGGCTTCATGGAGAACGAAAATCCCTTTACGCCTGTTGCTTCATTGATTTTTCTTCGCTTTTTCCTCTAAATCCTCCCAAGTCCATCCATCCTTCGGCTCTTCTACTCGGCCTTCTCAAACAAATCTTTGTTGTAATATACGCAGTGTGTCGTAAATCAACAGGCAGTCCATAAATCTGTCCGTCATAAGAGTTGTAATTCCAGAGTGTACTATAGAAATTTTTCTTGTACTCCTCTCCCTCTTTTTCAATATAGCTGTCGAGCGGTTCCAGACCTTCATGATATGCAGGATAATTCCACTATACATCACATCCGGTGCGTCTCCCGATCCCATGGACGCACTGATTTTTGGTATCAAAGTCCGAGCCGTAAGCCTCGAGAACCACCTGAATATCGGGATATCTTCATTAAAACTTATCCACCATCTTCTGCCGCTATCAACATCATCCGCCGTATCCATGAGGGCAAAACCGTATGTGGTCTTTCCTCTTTCGACGCCGCTTCCTGTTTATTTCCGCAAGCAGTCAGCCCAAAAAGTACCGCTGTCATTCCTAACATCGCTAATTTGATTCTTTTCTTCATTTGAGAATCCTCCTTGTTTTTAGTAATTTTTATTTTAATTATTTACTTAGTAAAAGTAAAGATAGTTTTACTAATTTTTCGATAAAACCAATTTTCCTATGATATTCTTTTAAAATAATTTTTACGTAGGTCCTATTGATATTACGTAAAAATACGTACTATTATATGCGCATAAGGAGGAAACAATACGAATGAGAATTTCGAGAATTGAAAAACTAATCCTTAATGAAGGATGGAACTCGTAGATATTAGAGGTTCTCATCACCAATACAAACACCCAATCAAGCCTGGAAAAGTAACAATTCCTAACCATCGGGGCGACATACCTCAAAGAGTTGTCAACTCCATACTTAAACAGGCAGGCCTCAAATAATACCTGCTGTCCAAAGAAAGGAGACAGATATATGAATTACATTTATCCTGCTGTTTTTTATCCCGAAGATGACGGACGTTTCTCCGTTGTTTTCCCCGACCTTAATGACCTTGCTACATACGGAGATAATCTTGCCGATGCCTTTGCTATGGCAGAGGAGGCTTGCGGTCAATATTTGTTTACCTCTTTACGTGATGGCGATACTCTTCCCGCTCCATCCTCTCTTGACACTGTTGCAAAAGATGACAAAAAACGCCTTCGTCAATATGATATGCGTGAATTTAGATGTTTATGCTCGTGCTACGATGATAGAGTCGTCAAAAAAACCTTGAGCATTCCTGCATGGCTTAATACAGCATGCGAAAATCTTGGTATTAATTTCTCTAAAGTTTTAAAGGATGCTCTTATCGCTAAATTACAATTACATTCCTAATCTCATTCGTATAGCAAGTAGCTAAAAATCTGCCGGACTGAATGCCGACAGATTTTTCACGGATAGATGTTTCCCATTGCTTTCTAAAACACCAAATAAAAGACTTTTCTTCAGCCTTACCCATTTATCTCCTTCCACCCTAAAAGCAAGCCACCTGATGCCCTTCTGTCCCGCTCTCCAGTACCGAGCCGAGCCTCCAAGCACTGTGCAGTTCTGTAAAGGCGGCGGGAAGCAAGAGACAGCCTTTCCGTTCCGATAGATTCTGCCTCTCCTTCCAAAATGTCCTCTAGCGACTTTACTAAGTCTTGGCACAGCGGCAAGGAGCGCCTTTCGTATAGGGATGCAGTGCAGATGGAAAGACCTTGTCCGTATCTCCCGTTTCCACAATTGTCCCCCAAGTACATCACCCCGATGCGGTCGCTGATATAGCGCACCATGGATAAATCATGCGCCGTAAAAGATAGCTGAGCTTTAACTCTTCCTGTAGATCTTTAAACGGGTTCACAACCTGCGCCTGAATGGACACGTCCAAAGCCGCAATCGGCTCATCGCAAAGTACCAGCTCCGGCTCCTTTTACGAGCGCTCTTGCGATACCGATTCTCTGTCTTTGCCCGCCCGAAAAGGCATAGGGAGTCTTCAAAAGATCTGTTTTTGCTAGAGATACCTTCTCTAAAAATTTTCTCTATCTTATCTTCCTTCTCTTTTTCGATAAGCGCTCCTATATAACGGCTCTTCCAGAATTTCCCGAACTGTCCAATAAGGATTTAAAGGGAGGAATACGGGTCCTGGAAAATGATTTGCATCTTTTTCTGCATCTCCCTGTATCATTTTTTCCTCCCCATCAGAATTTCCCTGCCGTGGAAGTAGAGCTTTCCCGGCTGTTCTGTCTATCATCCCTAAAAAGCGGCGCCCTAAAGTGGATTTCCAGCCGGACTCCCCGACAAGACCGAAGGTCTCGCCTGTTAAACAAATATTGACATCCTTTACCGCTGCAATATTTCTAATCAAAAAGTTACGAATAGAAAGTCTTTTTATCCCTCTCCTCGCAATATTTCTTCTTTTCATTTATTCCTCTTCGTGTTTTTATGACCGGCAAGCACCATATGCCTTCCATTGGATTTTCTCTTTTATAATAAATATAAATGCTACGTAGCGCTTACTTAAACCCCTGCTCTTTTGTGGCAAAGCCAGGCTATCTGTCTTGCCTAGACTCTATGGCAAAAAGCTATGCCCCTGCTACTTAAACTCCACTTTTTGGTGGCAAGCAAAAGCAGTGTGTCTTGCTTAAACTCTGCTCTCTCGGCATCTCACTTCGCAAATAGAGCATCACTCTCCTTACAGCGTTCAAAAACGGACAGCGCATGGGCTTTTCAAATAAAGAAGGCGGATTCCCCTCTATCGGCTTTAGCCTCTCCCTTTTCCATTTCCATCGACGGAATCGCGGCAAGAAGTGCTTTCGTATACGGGTGTGCCGGGTGGAAAAAGATTTCTTCTACCTTACCCTTCTCCATGATTTTTCCGCCGTACATCACGAAGAGGCTCCGCATTTTTCAAAAACAAGTGAAAGGTCATGCGTAATTAAGATAACCGCCGTGTTTCTCTCTCTTGCCTCTTCCTTTAAAAAGCTTCAGAATCTGTGCTTGAATCGTAACATCGAGTGCCGTAGTCGGCTCATCCGCAATAAAGTGCGGGAGAACAGGACAGCGCCATGGCAATCAAGACTCTGCCTCATGCCACCCGAAAAATTCATGCGGATACTGCCTGTATTTTTCTCCGCATCGGGAATCCCCACAGAAGAAAGAAGACGGATTGCCTCCTCCTTCGCCTCTTTTTTTGGTCATTTTTTCTTTCCTATTCCGAAGGATGACCTCGAAATCTGCTCGCCAATTCTCATCAGAGGATTTAAAAGCTGGTCATGGGATCTTGGAAAATCATGGAATTTCCTTTCCCCGAATGCCGTAATACTCTTTCTCCGCTAAGGAAATAAGGTCTTGCCCCTTAAAGGACAGTTTCTTCGCTGTTCTTCTTGCTCCGCTCGGAAGAAGACCGAGTATGGATTTCATTGCCACGGATTTTCCGCTTCCCGACTCTCCGACAATCGCTGCAAGTTCTCCCTCTTTCAGAGAAAAAGCGGATACCGAAACAGGGTAAACCGTTTTCCGAAAGCGGAATCTCCACATAAGTCCTCTACGCTAAGAAGCTCCTCTTCTTGCTCCCTATATTCTTGCACTCTATATTCTTCTACCACTTTCTTTTTCTTCCACTCTATATCCTTCTCTGTACACTTCTTTATTTCTCTGCTCTTCGTTTTTCTCTGCCCTTCGTTTCCTTCCCAATTCATCTCTTTACCTTAGTTATATCTTTACTTGATTCATAAAATGCATAGTGTAAAAAACTACAGTACTACCAAATGTAAATCAATATAGTTCATTCTTTTCCGCTTTCTTCTAGGTACCTGCTTTCTTGGTGCACGCTATCGTCTTGGTACATGCCCTCTTCCAGGTTAAACATCCGGCTAAGCCGCCTGCAACGCTTGACGGGATCCAGAGATTTCCGTAAAAACCTCTCCCAGCTTATTAAAAAGGAAAATACGGTCAGAATAATAAGAATTCCGGGAAGAACCGCCATGTAAGGGGCTTTCTGCAAAAACTTCTGTGAGCTTTGCAATAAGCTTCCCCAACTGGACATCGGTGCGGAAATTCCTCTTCCGAGGAAGCTCAGGGCACTTTCTACCATAATCGATGAGGCAATTGCCGCCGTAGAAGCCGTAATGGTAGTCGGAAGGATGGACGGGAAAATATGAGAGAACAGATTTTTCCCCGAAGGAATTCGAGGAATCTTGCATACTGCACATATTCTCTTTCCTTTAAAGACAAAAACCTCCGATCGAATCAGTCTCGCTATTTCCATCCAGCTCAAAAAGGCCGATAACCAAGATTAAAGAGAGAAAGCCTCTTCCAAAAATCATTCCAATGACCATAACCATAATAATCCAGGAATGGAAGAAATCACATCTACGATACGCATAAGAATCGCGTCCACAAAGCCCCCGAAATAACCGGAAACAAGCCCCAAAAACCACGCCTATGCTCATACTCATCAGCATGGATAAAAAGCCTACTAATAAGGAGACTCTTCCTCCATAAAGTACGCGTATAAAAATAATCTCTCCCACCTCATCCGTACCGAAAAATGTGCCGGAGATGGAGATGCCAAAGCATGAATCACATCCAGCCTGTCCGGATCGATGAGATCCACTGCACCACTATGCTGATAAAAAACTGCAAAAAGAAGGTAAAAGAGCTAAGGTGCAAAGCTTATCCTTTCAATGCAGAAAAGAAATTGTTAATCCTCATATCCACCGGCTCTCTTCTTAAAAGGCAATTCGCGGGTCCGCTAGGGCATAGAGAATATCCGAGAGGAGGTTCCCCAGTATCACAAGCGTTCCGGAAAAAAGCAGAACCGCCATAACAATAGGATAATCCAAAGAATCCACGGCTTTTACAAAATATAAACCGACACCCGGCCAGGCAAATACACTTTTCCGTAATAACTGCACCTGTTACAGAAGCGGCAAAGCCATTCCGAGTTTTGTAAAAGCGGTAGAGAACATTTTTGGCAACATGATGAAAAAGTATTTCTTTCTTATTAGCACCGAACGCTTTTTGTACCAATACATAGTCCTGTCTAAGCTCCACAATCGCAGAGGAGCGGACATAACGACATAAGTCCGGAAGAAAAACGATTACGAGAACCAGGTGAGGGAAGCACGAGATGCCTTAAAAAGTCCAGAAATCCTTCCTTTCTATCGTTTGCATCCCTTGCAGGGAAATATCTTCCACTTATATCCATAAATAAAAATCATCGCTATCCAAAAGCTTGGTAAAGAAAGTCCCACGTAGAGAAGCCGTCAATCAACTTGTCCGCTATTTTTCCTTGAGCTTGCGCTGTATAATCCAAGTACAATCGATAAGATATACGCGGTAGCATAGGAAGGTAGAGACCAGCTTGATGGTATTCGGAATCGAATCAGAAGGTCCTTCGAAATGCTGGTATGATTTAAGTGAATTTCCGAGGTCTCCTCTTGCCACTCTCCTAGCCAACGAATGTATTGCACGGGAAGAGGGTCTAAAAGTCCCAACTCTTCCCTTTTTCCTCCCTCTGCGCTTCCGTCATCTTGGAATTTTGCGATGGCATCCACTGCATCATAGGGTGCCAGATTCATTAAGGTGAAAGCAGAGCACCGTAATAAGAAAAGCAGAGGAACTGTTTGTATTAATCTCTTTACTATATATTTAGTCATAAAATCCTGATTTCTTTCGTAAAAACTAACTTCTTAACGGGGCGTCATGTGCTTATACCGATATCCTTCTAAAACGGATATCCTCGGTCTCGGCTTAGCCACTTGTCAAGAATGAAATACCGCGCTCTGCGAGCGATACTCGTTTTCGAACAAGATGTCTCAGACATCGACTACGCCACTGTTATGAACGAGATATCGCACGCTTTTGCGACGATACTCGTTATGAATTATAAAATAATGGAAATGGATAACTCCATCTCCCATTATTTTATCTTCTAAATCAACGATTTCTATTTTTATTTTCTATATTATTTGAACTTTTAACTTGGAAAGATCCCCGAGGTGTAAATCGGTACAAGCTTGGCCTCCGTCGGATCGACATTTTTCTTGGTAACCAGCGTACGAAGATTTGTTCCCAGCGGATAGAAGATTGCCTCTTCAGAAACCAGTTTCTGCGCCTGATTATAAATCTCTACTCTCTTTGCACATCATCAGGGTGGCATTTCCTTCTTCAAAAGAGCTTGTCGATTTCCGGACTGTTATAATTTAAACCATTGTCCTTCTTTGTGGAGAAAAAGAAAGCAAAAGGTATCCGGATCGGACCCCCATGACATAACCGCCAAGGATAATATCGTAGTCCTTATTGCCTTTCTCTCTGTACATCTTGGAGTACGCTACATCCGTGATGCCCTCGAGTTCCACATTGATGCCTACTTCCTTCAGTTCCGCCTGGATAGCAAGAGCCTCTCTCTCCAATACGGCATTGCTTGCGATATAGCCCAGTTTCAGACTCTTTGCTCCGCTCTTCGTAAGCTCCTTTGCCTTAGTAACATCCTGATCCCATTTTTCCACGTCATCCGTATAGTACTTGTTGTCATACGGCAGGAAAGAATAGCCGAGCTTATAGTAATCGGAATCGGTATGCCGCCTTCATGATTTCATCCCGATTCAGCGCATAGAGTACACCCTCTCTATAGTTCTTGTCCTTCATGGCATCGGTATTGACATTCAAACGGATGTAAGGCACACGACCCTCACTGTAATTCGTGAGCGTAAAAAGCTATCATTGTCCTTGTACTGTGCTACCTGATCCGGAGAAATCACCAGGGCATCGGCCTCTCCGCCCTGCATAGCGAGTGTTGCGGTATCCGCCTTCTCGATAATACGGTAAATCAAAGTATCGATATAGGGTTTTCCCTTCACGTAATTCGGATTGGCCTTGAACTTTAGATACTCTCCAGTCTTGTAGCTCTTCAAAAAGTATAGGGACCGCATCAGACAACCTTATCGTCTAAAGAGATATCGGCATTTTTCCTTACCTTCAAAAATATGCTTCGGAATAATGCTGATTTCGTCGGAAAGCTATCTCCATGGCACTGGCGGAAACGGAGGGCAAATGGAAAAGAATCGTCGTATCGTCCTTCTTTTTCCGGCGTAATCGGCTGGTCTCCGATATAAAAGATTCTTCGTGAGTTTGTTGATTTCCTCGTAGGTATAGACGATATCATCCGCAGTAAGCGGCTCCCCGTCACTCCACTTCAGACCATCCTTTAACTTCATAGTCAGGGTAAGACCGTCCTCGGAAGGCGTCATGCTCTCGGCAAGGATATAGTCCACCGTACCGTCATTATAAATCATGATATGGAGGGGCAAAAAGGGCATGCTATCGTCATCAAACCGTAGCGGTCATCCGCCGTAAGCGGGTTTAATGTATTTCCGTATCACCGTCAATAATGTAAGTGAAGCTGTCGCTTGCCGTACTTGCTGACCTTTTTCCGTCTGCTCTTCGGATGACCTTCTCCGACAGTGCGGCTGTTCCTGTCTTCGTTTCACTACTCTCCTGTTTTGCAGCTCCGCAGTGACTGTTACCGCCAAACTTAATGCTAAAACGGAAAACAATTTCATCCATTTTCTTCACTCTTTTTCCTCCTTT